>JABUBN010000044.1_pt1 | contig 31636 bp, 28 predicted proteins | sample 7240341 | NCBI WGS metagenome assembly JABUBN01 (sample SAMN07256345, study PRJNA390944) | subsurface metagenome | isolation source: Methane hydrate marine sediment | place: Pacific Ocean: Eastern North Pacific, ODP site | reverse complement strand
GCTCACCTACAATATCCCCAGCCCTCACAGCATGCATTCCTATCTCCTGAGGCTTTCGTGGCCCAACCATCCCCTTTCGTCCATAAACCCCTGCTTCCTTAAGATTCAAGTTTAGCGCTTGCGCGATAGTCTCTCCCAATTTCGCTGCTGTGCCCGAAGGGGCGTCTTTCTTCCGATTATGGTGAGCTTCAATAATCTCTACATCATAACCCTTAAGTGACCTTGCCACACTGTCTACCAATTTAAATAGAAGATTTACTCCCAGGCTCATGTTGGGAGCCATAAGGAAAGGAATGGTTTTTGCTTTCTCTATGACCAATTTCTTCTCTTGTTCTGTATGGCCGGTAGTGCCTATGACCATAGCTTTGTTAAACTTTGAGGCAATTTCTAAATTCTCTAAACTCACCTGTGGATTTGTAAAGTCAATGACCACTTCTGCTCTATCGATAATTTTCTCCAGATTATCAGTCACTTTAACTCTGGGTATGACTTCAGTTCCTAAAGCCTTGTGGGCTTTTGCCTCAATAGCTCCCACCAGTTCTGTCTCTTCATCCTGGCTGAGAATATCGATAATCCTTCGACCCATTCTTCCACAAGCACCGCAGACAATTACTTTAACCATAAGTTCCCCCTGAAATCCAAACTAACGTCTCCTTACGGAATTCCTTTTAGATAAGTTTATACTCTTTCAGTGTGGTTTTTAACTTTTTTAAATTTTCCTCAGACATCTTACATAGAGGTAACCTGATATCATCAGAAATCATCCCCATGAGGTTCATCGATGTCTTCACAGGAATAGGATTTGTTTCATAAAACATAGCCTCAAAGAGAGGAAGCATCTTCAAATGCATCTTTCTGGATTTATTAATATCGCCTTTATTAAAGGTTTCTACAAGTTCTGCTACCTCCGCAGGTGCAATATTGGCAGCTACGGAAATTACCCCTTTGCCACCAACAGCAAGTATAGGGAAAGTCATAGCATCGTCTCCGGAAAGGACATCAAATTCCTCTACGCACTCCCTAACAATCTGACTTATCTGAGTAATATTGCCACTAGCTTCTTTCAACCCTATAATATTCTTAATCTTAGACAATTTCGCCGCAGTAGAAGAAATCATGTTGGTGCCAGTTCGTCCTGGCACATTATACATAATAATAGGAATATCTACAGTTTCGGCAATTTTTTTGAAATGTAAATAGAGCCCATTCTGGGTCGGTTTATTATAATACGGGGTAATAACCAAACATCCATCGGCTCCCACTTTCTTAGCAAACCGGGTCAGTTCAATTGCCTCATTTGTATTATTAGAACCCGTGCCGGCAATAACTTTTATACGGCCATTAACTGCCTTAATCACAGTCTCAATGACTAGCCTGTGTTCCTCATGCGAAAGAGTTGGCGATTCCCCCGTGGTTCCACAGGGAACAATGCCTGATGTTCTCTTCTTAATATGAAACTCCACTAGTTCTCTGAGTTTCTCCACATCAACCCGATTATTCTTGAACGGTGTTACCAGTGCCACAAAGGAACCTGAAAACATCCTCACACCTCCTATATTATAATCCTTAAACCTCTACCTCTCCGTCATAAACTACTCTGACTTCTCCTTCAAGCCAAACACCTTTGAACTTTTCTATTCCCCTTGTATTTTTTTCTATTACATATTCTACTTTTAAGGTCTCCCCACCTCGAGTATGAACTTCCACAGGAGAGGATACTTTCCCTTGCAAGCCTGAAATCAAAGCCGAAGCAACAGCGCCCGTGCCACAAGCAAGAGTCTCAGCTTCTACTCCTCGCTCATATGTTCTGATATAAATAGAGTTTCTCCCTTGTAAGGTAACGAAATTTACATTCGCTCCACAGGGAGCAAATCTTTGATGGTAACGAATCGCCCGTCCCAAATTCTTTACATCAACCTTTTCCAGAGCAGGAACAAAGACTACCGCATGGGGAACGCCGGTGTTAATGAAGTTAACTTTTTGAGAGCCACGAAGCTTAAGGGAAATCTTAAAATTCAGATTTATATCCGAGGGATTACCCAATTTCACCTTCACTTTTTTACCTTTAACTTGTGCCTGCACATTCCCCGCTTTGGTCTCTATGACTGTGTTTGCCGAAGCAATTCCCTTAATAAATGCAAACCTGGCAAGGCACCGGGCACCATTACCACACATTTCCGGCTCACTGCCATCGGGATTGAAAATTCGCATTTTATAGTCGGCTTTCTCTGCTCTCTCCAGAAGAATTAACCCATCAGCGCCAATTGAAGAATGCTGCTGGCAGAGATTAACCGCAAGTTTGGAGAGTCCACGAGGGAGTATCTTCTTCCTATTATCAATAATTATAAAATCGTTGCCACCACTTTCCATCTTTGTAAAAGAGATCGAGCGTCTTCTCAATGTCATTCCTTTTCCCCATCTTTTATGTCCAACTAAAATAACTGTAGGGGCAAAGCGTAAGCTTTGCCTTCCTGTAGGGGACGGACTCTGTGCCGTCCCTTCCTTTGGGCGACCACTGAGTGTCGCCCCTACATTGATGCAGAGCTAACGCTCTCTATCTACATTCCTTTAATTAAATCCTTATAGGTCTCTCGCTTTCGTATGATATTATATCTTTCTTTCCTGACCAGAATCTCAGCTGGTCGACAACGAGAATTGTAATTAGAAGACATAGTGAACCCATAAGCACCAGCACAGAATACAGCTAAAAGGCCTCCCGCAAATACTTTAGGCAGCGTCCTGTCCTTAGCAAAAAAATCACCCGACTCACAAATGGGACCTACTATATCAGCCACCATTATCTTCCTGGTACCCGGAGGCCAAAGGGAAGGCCTTTCCAGTTGCCATCTCCCTTTTGCTACTTCCTCGAGTTTAACTGGCTTTATCTCATGGTAAGCATTATACAGAGTTGGCCTGATAAAATCGGACATTCCTGCATCAACCACAACAAATTTTTTGGAAAACATCTCCTTCATATAGAGAATTTTGGTTACCAGAATCCCTGCATTGCCCACTATAGCTCTTCCCGGTTCAAAGATTCCCCGGGAACTAATCTTTTTAATCAGAGGTATCAAGGCACGAGCATAAATGGCAGGTGTAGGTGGTCTCTCATTCCAATAAGTTATACCTAAACCTCCTCCCACATTCACATAATCAAGATTTATTCCAATCTTTTTCAGCTTATCGGAAACAGTAATGAGCTTTTTCAGTCCTCTAATAAAGGGCTCTATCGTCGTGATCTGGGAGCCAATGTGCATATGAATGCCACAGATTTCCAGACTTCCCAGCCTCTTTGCCAGTTTATAACCTTCAACTGCTCTGGCTAATTCGAAACCAAACTTGCCCTTCTTCACTCCGGTGACGATATAGGGATGTGTGTGGGGTTCGATATCAGGATTAATTCTCAGCGCAATTCTCGCTTTTCTCCCCAATCTCACAGCAACCCGGTTAAGTAGAGCCAATTCCTCGAATGAGTCTACATTAATCATTAGAATGTCCGACCTAATGGCTAACTCCATCTCTTCTATTGTCTTGCCGTTTCCATTGAGGATAATCTTCCGGCCGGGAATTCCCAGTTCCAGAGCCTGCTTGAGTTCTCCCAATGAAGCCACATCAGCGCCATTACCGGCATCAGCCAAAATTTTGCATAGAGTAGAGTTCGAGTTTGCCTTAAATGCATAACATACGAGGTGTCTTATCTTTCCCAGTCCACTGTGGAAACTTCGGTAATTCTCCAGAAGAGTCCTGTGACTGTAGAGATAGAAAGGCGTCCCCACTTCGCCAGCTACCTTCTCTACAGAAACTCCCTCACAGAAGAGATGCCCATTCCTGTAACTAAAATGTCTCATTCTTATTTTTCCTTAACTTTTGACTTCTTAATCTGGTTCTTTACTTTCTCAGGAGCAGTTCCTCCCTGAGACTTACGGGACTCTACACACCTTTTTATATTAATAACATCAAAAAAATCTTCAGAAAATAGGGGCGAAAAAACTTTCAATTCCTTAACACTCAGCTCTTCCAGAGACTTACCTCTCCCCATAGAGTAGAGGACAATATCTCTTATAAGCTGATGAGCCTTTCGGAAAGGAACTCCCTTTCTGACCAAATAATCGGCTGCATCAGTGGCATTCGCATACCCTTCTTTAGCTAACGAGAACATCCTTTCTCTATTCAATTTGAGCGATGATATAAGTGGCGATAAAACTTCCAGGACATTTTTCAGAGTATCCACAGTATCAAATAAGCTCTCTTTATCTTCCTGCATATCCCGATTATAAGAGAGGGGAAGTCCCTTCATTATCGTAAGCAGGGACTGGAGATTCCCGTAAATCCTGCCAGTCTTACCCCGGATGAGTTCAGCAACATCGGGATTCTTCTTCTGGGGCATAATCGAAGAACCAGTACAAAAATCTTCATCCATTTCGATAAAAGAGAATTCTGACGAGGACCAGATAACCAATTCCTCTGCCAACCTGGAAAGATGCATCATCAGCATTGCACCAGTTGATAAAAACTCGATTACAAAATCACGGTCGGAGACGGTATCTATGCTGTTCTCGCTAACTGAGGAGAATCCTAATTGCCTGGCAATAAACTCCCGATCAATGGAAAAACTTGTGCCTGCTAAAGCTCCAGCGCCCAAAGGCAACACATTTACTCTGTTCAGACAATCTGCAAACCTCTCCCTGTCTCGCTTGAGCATAAAGAAGTATGCCATTAAGTGGTGTGAAAAAAGAACTGGCTGAGCATGTTGCAGATGGGTAAATCCTGGCATTATTACTTCCATATTCTTCTCAGATAATTTGACTATAGAATCCTGCAGATTTTTTATAAGTGCAGAAACCTTCTTTATCTCATTTCTTAAATACATTCTCATATCAAGGGAAACCTGGTCGTTGCGGCTCCTGGCAGTGTGCAGCCTGCCTCCTGACTCTCCTGTTTTCTCAATCAATCTTCTCTCAATAGCCATATGGATATCTTCATCTTGAGGAAAAAATTTGAATTTTCCCTTAATAATTTCCTCTTTGATTTCCCTCAATCCTTTAAGGATATTTTCTCCTTCGCTTTTGGAGACAATTTTACACTTTACCAGCATCTTACAATGGGCAATACTTCCCGCAATATCGTAAGGTGCCAATCTCCTGTCGAAAGATAAGGAAACTGTGAAACCAGAAGTATCAATCTTTTTTGATTTCTTATTTTTCATAAACCCTCCTATTTTGCTTTAAGGGAAGGGATTTGGTGTAGCGAGCATTTCTTGTAGCAGCAAAGCGCAAGCTTTGCTTCCTCTGTAGGGGACGGACTCTGTGCCGTCCCTCCTTCGGGCGACCACGGAGTGTCGCCCCTACACTGACGCAGAGCTTCGCTCTGCAGCTACTTTTCTCTTTTATCTATCAATGCTTTCACTTCCAAGGGCAATCCCAACAGGTCAATAAATCCTCTGGCAGAAGTGCGATCAAACTTATCTTCAACTCCATAAGTAGCCAGTCTCTTCTGATAAAAGGAGTAAGGAGATTTTCTGCCCACAACCCAGAGATTCCCTTTGTACATTTTCACTCTAACAGTTCCCGTAACCTTCTCCTGAGTTGCACAAACAAAGGCATCTATTGTCTTCTTGAGCGCTGACTCCCAGAACCCACAATAGACCAGTTCTGCATAGCGGGAAGCAATCAATTCCTTATAATGGAAAGTATCCCTATCGAGGGTTAAACTCTCCAATTCCCGATGCGCTAAATATAGAATTGTTGCTGCGGGAGCTTCATAAATTTCCCTGGATTTGATTCCCACCACTCTATTCTCCACCAGGTCGACGCGACCAATCCCATGAGCTCCACCTATTCTGTTCAGCTTTTTGATTAACTCTACCGGCGAGAATAACTTCCCATCTATCTTAGTGGGAATTCCCTGTTTAAAATATATATCTAAATAGACAGGCTTGGAAGGTGCCTTTTCCGGAGGAGTGGTTATCTGATATACATCCTCTGGAGGCTCCTTCCAGGGATCCTCCAACGGTCCGCATTCAATACAGACTCCCCAGAGATTCCTGTCAATACTATAGAGTTTCTCTTTCCCCGTAGAGACGGGAATCTTATACCTCTTAGCATATTCCACCTCTTCTTGACGCGATACCATCTCCCATTCCCTCAAAGGAGCCAATATCTTCAGTTCAGGATCCAACGCTTTAAAAGTCAACTCAAACCTCACCTGGTCGTTTCCCTTTCCTGTACATCCATGGGCCACTGCGTCTGCTTTCTCTCTTTTAGCTATTTCTACCAATTTTTTAGCAATCAGAGGCCGGGAAAGTGCTGCAGAGAGAAGATATTTACCTTCGTAAACAGCATTGGCCTTGAGGGTGGGGAATATATAATCCCGGACAAATTCTCCTTTCAAATCCTGAACATAGACCTTAGAAGCGCCAGCAGCTATTGCCTTCCGTTTCAAATCCGAAACTGTGTGCACAGCCTTTCCGGCAAGCTCAAACTGACCCACATCCGCAGCAAAGGCCACCACCTGGCAACCATAGTTTTGTCTCAGCCAGTGAATTATTATGGAAGTGTCCAGCCCTCCCGAATAGGCTAAAACAACCTTTCTTACCTTTTCCATCACACCCCCTGTTAAGAACTTAGAATTTTATCTAAGGTACCCACTAATTTATCTATATCGTTATTATTAATTATCAAGGGAGGTAAAAATCTCAGAACCTTCTTCTGAGTGCAATTAATAAGGATTCCTTGTTCCAGACACTTCTTTACAATCTCCTCTCCCTCTTCTTTTAACTCCATTCCCACCATTAAGCCCAATCCCCGCACTTGTTTAATCCTCTTAGGATATTTAGATTTTAATTCATTCAGACGCTTCATGAAATAGTTGCCTGTCACTTTCACATTGTTCAACAACTTACCATTCAGTAGTTTAACTGCTGCCAGTCCTGCAGCGACGGAGACCGGATTGCCTCCAAAGGTTGAGCCATGGTTACCATATCCGAAAAGCTTAGCTATTCTATCCTTAGCGATAGTTGCCCCCAGGGGCAATCCACCACCCACTCCCTTAGCTAAAGTCAAGATATCAGGTTTTATCCCGTAGTGCTGATATGCAAACATTTTCTCTGTCCGACCCATCCCTGACTGTATCTCGTCAAAAATTAAAAGGAGTTTAAATTTATTACATAACCTACGTAATCCTCTGAGGAACTCCCCAGTGGCAACCCGAACACCCCCCTCTCCCTGAACAGGCTCCACCATTATAGCACAAGTATTACTATCAATCGCTTTTTCCACTGTAGAAAGCTCATTAAACTTTGCCTGCTTAAACCCGGATAATAAAGGAGTAAAACCATTGTGAAACTTTTTCTGCCTGGTAGCTGAGAGGGTAGCCAGCGTTCTCCCGTGGAAAGAGTTGTCAAAAACAATAATTTTGTATTTAGCCTTCCGCTTTCCTCCTCGCAGATGACCGTATTTCCTGACAAGTTTTATCGCACATTCGTTGGCTTCTGCTCCACTATTAGAAAAAAAGACCTTGCCCGGAATAGATAATTTCACCAACTTCCCAGCCAGCTCAACCTGTAGATGGTCATAGTATAGATTCGAAATATGCAGATGTTTTATTATTTGCTCCTTTATTGCCTTCAGAATCTGGGGATGACAATGCCCTAAATTATTCACAGACAGACCACTAAAAAAGTCAAGATACTTCTTGCCTTCTTTAGACCAGATATATTTCCCCTTAGCCCTGTTAACTGTTAGCGGGTAACGTTTATACGTTCCCATAATAAATTTTTTGTCAGAAACCATCAAATCCCCCATTAGTTCTACCTAGAATAAAAATTGCCTTATAGTATACTAAAAAAAGAAAAAAATAGCAATAATTGGGGGACGGACTCTGTGCCGTCCCTTCTTTTGGGCGGCCACCCCGCTTTATCGGGGTAAACTGCGTGCCGCCCCTACTCTATAATTTTGGTCCCTCCCAATTTCATCTGTTTATCAATGAGAGGCGAAAGAGCATCCTTTCTTCGACCATCAAGGACATCTATCTCTTTTACGCCTTTCTGGAGGGCTTGGACGCAGGAATTTATCTTAGGAATCATCCCCGCAGTAATCGTTCCCTTTCTCACCAGCTCCTCAACCTCTTCTATTTTTATCTGTTCAATTACAGATTTCTCATCTTGAGGATTTTCCAGAATGCCTGGTACATCAGTTAAGAAGGCTAACCTTTCTGCTCCAATATTTGCTGAAAACTGGGAGGCAAAGATATCGGCATTGATGTTATAAGTAGTCCCTTTTCTATCCATAGCCATAGGAGAGATAACCGGGATGAAACCATTATCCAAAAGGATGTGTAGAATTTCAGGATTTACTTTCTCCACTTCAGCCACATATCCCAGATCATGTTTTCCCTCCAGCTTCTTCGCTTCTACTAAAAAAGCATCCTTCCCTGAAATGCCCACAGCCCTCCCTCCCAAAATATTAATCCTCCCCACTATCCTGCGATTTATACCTGCCAGAACCATTTCCACAATTTCCAGACTTTCACCATCTGTGTACCTTTGTCCTTTGACAAATCTCGTCTTCTTACCCAAACCACCCAGCTTTTCAGTAATTTCCAGCCCACCACCATGAACAATGACTGGATGTTTCCCTCCCTTTGCCAGCGAGATAACATTTTCCAGGTGACTATCCAACACTGCCTGTTTCAAAAGTTTCCCGCCAATCTTTATTACTAATAATTCTTTCAATATTCCCCCTCTCTCATTGGTTCTATCTGGAAAGACTTCCCGTCAGTTCTTATAACGATAGCGCCATTCTTAGAAGTAGAGAAAAATTGTATCTTACTATACCTTTCTTCCAATTTTCTAACTTGAAATTTAGTTGATATTATACCATATTTAGGAGCCACTTTATATAAGAATTTTGGAGATATTAGCCCTCTACCATGATTAGGTATCTGCAGAATATCGCTTTCAATCTCTTCTCTGGTTAACTCCTCCTGGACCTCATAATCAATATCTCCTGTGAATAAAATTCCAAAATCTCTGTAGCTCAACTTCATAACTAAAGAATTACTATCAATATTCTCTCTCATAATTCTGGGATTCAGAATATGAAGTTTTACATCTTTATATTCAACTTTTTCGTCATAAGCTATATATTTCAGGGTAATTCTCTTCTCTCTGATAATCTGAAGGAACTCATCAACAAGGTCATCATTGTAATTTTGACCATTATAGTATACTTTTTTTACTTTAAATTTTTTCAAAATAGGAATTAAACCTCTTATATGGTTATAATGGGGGTGAGTCAAAAAGATAGCGTCTATCCTGGAGACGCCATTTTTCAATAAGTAAGGAATTACTACTTTTTCTCCTATATCGAATTTTCCTATTACGCCACCACCGTCTATTAATATGTCTCTCCTGTCAGGCAGTCTGAGGTGGATGGCATCTCCCTGTCTTACATCGAGAAAAGTAATCGATAGACTATGGGAAGGTAATAGTTTCTTTCCAGTTATTGAGAATAGAAAAATAAGGGGAAAAAACAAGAGAAGCCTGCGAGCAAAGCGGGAAGATTCTATTTTCGGCAAAAAGACAAAGAAAAGGTAGTAAGCTAACAAAAATATAAGAGGAGGACTCACTACGTATTTAAACGAGAATGGTAATGAAGCAAAAAATCCAACACATCTGAGTAGAATAATTATAAATAGCCTGTTAATTGTGTTAATGACCTGAGCAAGCCCCAGTGAGAAAAGACCAAATATTGATGCGGCAAATCCCAGGGCTATAATTATAGCAACCTGAGGAACAACCAGAATGTTGGAGATTAAAGCAATTAAGGAAATTTTATTAAAGTAGAAGGCAACTATGGGATAGACACCAACCAATGCCCCAGCAGAGACTCCCAGCGAAGTTAAAATGTAAGTAATGAACTTACGAGGTTTACTGAAACGAAAATAACCCAGGAAATGGGGAGTAAGATAGAGGATTCCTAAGGTTGCCATAAATGAGAGTTGAAACCCAACATCAAATAGAGTAAAAGGATTCAACAGTAGAATAATCAAAGCAGCGAGAGCTAAACTATTATATAGATGTTTATCCCGTTCCAGAAGAATTGCCACCAGCCCGCAGGTAGCCATTATTGATGCCCTTATAGCAGAGGGCCGACCACCAGCCACCTGAGCATATAGAATGACCACCAATATTGTCAAAAAATAGGTTGTCTTTTTGGGAATTCCCATTACCCGAAAGAAGGTATAAAATATGAAAAGGACTAACCCAACATGCAACCCGCTTACAGCCAATGTGTGAATTACTCCGGCATCAGTAAATATCCCTTGAATCTGTCTGGGTAAAGCAGTTCTCTCTCCCAGCATCACTCCCGCAAGAATCGAAGATTCCAATTGAGGGAGGGTGTTCTTGATAACGAATTCTATTCTTCTTCGAATTCTTAAAATAACCGAACGGAAGATGCTTATCTTTCCCCGCCCTGATATTTCAATATCTTCACTCCTGTAGACGGAAAAAAGCGAATGGATATTCCGATAGCTTAAATATTTCCGATAGTCAAATACTCCTGGGTTAGTTGACGCAAAAGGAGAGGAAAGTCTACCATAAATGTTCAGTCTGTCTCCATAATTTATCTGGATAGGCTCAGAAGTATAGAGAAAGACCTGCGTTTTTCCTGTTACTTCTATTTCTCTCTTATCAGTGGTTAATCTTTCGCAAGCTAAAACAAAATTGATTTTTTCTGATGACTTCTTGGGAATTGAAACTACAACGCCAGTAAGGCGACTTCTCTTGGGAGTTTGAAAAGAAATGTAGCGGTTTATCTCATCAGAAGGCAGAAGGTGAGCTCTTAAATGGCGGGCAATTCCCAAAGAGAAGAAGGCTAAAACGGAAAAGATTAAAGCAATAGTTCCAGGATTTCGCTGAAGAATAAAATAGAAAATTGAAGCCAGGCCGAAGAAAGATAAAAAGATTATTAGAAACCAGAAATATTTAGCTCCTATGAAGAAATTGCCCAGGAGAATTCCTAAAATATAGCTGATAACAGTCAAGATGAGTGGCGTTAAACCAAATTTCCTCATTCAACAATCCTTATGTGAGACCAATTCGGTTGATACGAATCTCTGAGATAGGAAAAATGTGGTGAGATTTACTATTAAGCAGGACTTCTTCTATCTAAGCTATTTCTCTAATATAACAGGATTCCTTAAATTAACTATTCCCTCAGCAATAGACTCAATCACGTCACCCGGCTGAAGTCCTTCCTCAGGACCCGCTGGAGGACTGGCTGTGGAAAATATGTCTCCCGGCTCTAAAGTCATAATATCGCTTAAGAATTCGAGAATTTCTGGTATCTTAAAAATTAGATTCTTCGTACTCGACTCACATTCAACTTTACCATTTCTCTTTCTAATCATCTTTACATTATGGGGGTCAGGGACTTCATCCTTAGTCACAATCCAGGGCCCCATAGGGCAAAAAGTGTCAAACGCCTTGCACCTCTGCTGGTACATTACATGACCTGGCTGAATCATCTCTATATCGTGAGCTGTCACATCTACAATCATTGTATAACCAAAAATATAATCATACGCTTTCTCTTTGGGAATATGTTTGCCCTTCTTCCCGATTACTACAGTGAACTCCCATTCCTGGAAAAGACATTTAGAAGACGTCCCCGGCCATTTCCCGCCTTTCGGTATGACAATAGGCTCATCCGGACCCGTCACCGTGGACTGGGCTCTGATAAAAAAGACAGGAACCTCAGGCTTCGGATAACCCAACTGCTTACGATAATCTTCATAATTGATACCAATACAGACTATCTTGGGGGGTCTCGGTATGGGGGCTTTTAATTTAACTTTTTCCAGGGGAAAAACAGCACCCGGTACATTAAATTTTTGACCTTCAACATAACCAATTACTTCTTTGGCAGCTTTAAGCGCAGGTTCTCCAGCTGCAATAAATTCAACCATGGAAACAGGGACAGTCTTACAGGCAGTCTCCTCGGGATTAGTAACCTTTTTAACCTTCGCTAAATAGCTGACGCATGCTCCATTCAGGTCTATCACATTACTATCCACGACCACGCCAACTCTTAACTTTCCCCCTTCTTCAAAAGTTACAAATTTCATAATAACCTCCTCTTAAAATAAACTCAATCAATCTTAAATTTAGCACACCACCTTATAAAAAGTCAAGTACTCTTTTTTGAACTTTTAGGGACTTTACTCCCGCTAAAGCAGAAGCTGGAGTAGCAGAACAAAGCTCTCCATCATAATTGTCAAGCTTAGCTTCGTTATCAAAGTTTTTGGGATTCCGTAACAATAATATAAATAGTAAGAAGAAACAAATAGCCTTTTCTCATCATATTTTCTTTTTAGCACCACTATCTCATCATTACGTTTGATGCTGTCAACATAACTAATAAAACTCTATTTTTTACTCTTTTAACTTATACACAACCATAAATTTTACTTTCCCGATCTTTATTGAAAAATATTCTTTTTTATAGGAATATTTTCTCCTGTGTTTCCTATAATTACTTAAAAAGTATTTTGCCTTATCCAGATTTTTTACGTAAACTAATCTCTTTCTATCCTCATAGGGTAAAATATAAGCATTATTCTTTCCGGGTTTATTAGCAACACAAACTTTAATAATTTTGCTTTTATCATTTTTTAAAACGATAGCCTCTCTACAATCTCTCTTCCACGCTGAAGTTGCTCAGACCAAACCTCCTTCGGAATGAGGGGAAAGATTGGATGGTAAAATCCCATTCCAATAATTTCTATATTCTCAGCGATACGGTATTGCTCGATTATCTCGGGAATATCCACATAGTTTCGGTATTTCGCGACGATTGCTGGGTCATTGAACTGCTCAAGAAGAATACCGGAAAAACCCAACGTGAAAAAAGCCCTTACCCGCAAACCCATGTGCATAACGAGGAACTCTTTCGTAGCAGCGGATTGTCTGCTGGGCCTCCCAATCATTTACCTCGATCAGTAACTTTAGATTGTCCGGTGGCTAGTGCATGCGTAACCCGAGCGCGTAGTAGACTATCGGCATAGGGTTCTTCCCTTCTGGTTACTGGTAGTGACCGGGTATCCTCACGTTCTCCTTTGTGAACATCTTCAAGATCTCTTAAACACAATATCTCTGGAAACGTTCAGTAGCCACTTTAACTCCTCGAACGATTTTATGGTTCTGGCCACGTCGAGTACCTTTGACGGTCTCATATAGAAACGCCGATACGCCTTTCTGAAATAGGATAGAATCTCCTCACGCTTCATTGACCCTACGGTGAAGAAAACGCGATCACCAAAAAACCCTGTATCAATTCCATGTTCAACATCTTCGAGAAATACCCCTTCCCGTTTAACCATCTCGAACAGTTCCGTTCCGGGAAAGGGAACGCAAACGGTAGTATTTACCATGTGCGGGTTCAATCGGATGATATAGTCAATTGTCTCTTTCATGCTCTTGGCATTATCACCAGGTAACCCCATGATAAAAAACCCTACGGTCACGATACCCAGCGAGCGCGCCGTACTGACCAGATTCCGGGCCTTATCCAAATCAACCCGCTTTTTTATCTCCCTTTGAATACCCGCGTTGGCTGTTTCAATTCCAAATCCTATTTTAAACACTCCTGCCTGCTTCATTTTACGGAGTAACTCCTCATCCATCTGATCAATCCTCACGCCGTTCTGTAGATTAATACTGAGTTGATAGGGACGTTCCACCAGACGATCCAATATGTCGTGTGTTCTTGCCTTGTCAAACGTAAAGTTATCATCCAGGATGTCAATCTGCCGCACACCATATTCCTCGACCAAACGAGTGATATCATTGACAACGCGATCAACCGAATGCGGACGCCACCGTGCCCCAAAGATATTCCTATTGCAAAAAGAACACTGAAAGGGACAGCCTCTACTGCTGAAAATGTAACCGACAGGCCTAGCCCGACTTCTGGTCCGGTAGGTTGCGAGATCTGGCAATAGATGGTATGCTGGAAAGGGAATTTCATCCAGATTGTCAATGAGTGGACGCGATTTATTCGAGATATAGTCTCCTTGAAATCGGTACATAACTCCCCGTATGCCCTCAAACACATTTTTCTTATCAAGAGAGTCAGCGATCTCGGCCACCGTGTACTCGCCCTCACCGATAACCACAGCATCCACCGCGGTATTGTCCTTCAGAATCTTCAATGCCAAGGATGATGGATAGGGACCACCAAACACAATCAGTGTATCCCGGTATACCTTCTTACATTGGGTAGCACAGGCAATCGCTCCGCGGTATGTGACGATATTAGCCGATATGCCAATGAGGTCCGGCCTACCGTCAAAATACGCAGTAATTTTGTCAGCGGTACTACCCAATATATGGGCATCAATAATGCGAACGGTATGGCCGTTCTTTTCCAGTACTGCAGCCAGGTAGGCAAGCCCCAAAGGTGGCGTAAGGGTAGCCTCGTTAATACCGTGGGTCACGCCGGGACAGGGATTTATAAGTACAATCTTGGCCATAGCTGGTTGCTCATTTGGTAACTTGAGGTTAGCAAACCCTCAAGGATTCTTTTTTCTCAACTTCTTACTCTTTTAACTTATACACAACCATAAATTTTACTTTCCCGATCTTTATTGAAAAATATTCTTTTTTATAGGAATATTTTCCTTTCCCCTGTGTCCCCTATAATTACTTAAAAAGTATTTTGCCTTATCCAGATTTTTTACGTAAACTAATCTCTTTCTGTCCTCATAGGGTAAAATATAAGTATTATCCTTTCCAGGTTTATTAGCAACACGAACTTTTATAATCTTGCTTTTATCATTTTTTAAAACGTATTCTAAAGCCTTCCTGTAAGATAAGCCCCAGTAGTCTAATGCAAACTGATATTTAGCTCGCCTCATATCTCTGCCAGCCAATATATTGCCATAAACACATTGATGAGGGTGGTATTTTACCATAAACTGAGTTGTATTGATCAAGCTGGATACTATGATGAAAATAAAAGCCGTATTTATAATCTTATAACCTGATCCGTGAAATTTTATCTTAATAAATTTAAACAATACTATCAAGCCTTTCAAAGAGAATATTAGAAAAATGGGATAAATAAAGTAATGATGTCGCCAGCCATCATATAGCGTTGTCTTATATATAATTGGAAGTATAATTGGAACAAAGAACAAAAATATTACTATTAAAACAGTGCGATTCTGAGGATAAAGCTTTATTGGATACCTAAATAAGGCCTTTATAGAAATAAAAAAACCTACAAAGAAACAAAAACTATAGAGCAAAGGAGTCGTGACAACTATCCATCTGAGATTATAGTACCAAGGTGGTAGTAGATCTCCACGATAAAATTTTGATGTGGCTACAAGTGACTCAAAAAAATTACCAATTGGATTTTCCCATAAAAAAGGCCAAAAAAGAACAGTGAATGCAATCAATAAAAGTGCAAATACAAGAATAGTTTTAATAATTTTTTTATTTCTTCCTTGTCTCCTCTAAATCTTAATAAATCTCTGGCGAAAAAGATAAAGGTAGGATAACTCCTACCACATGAATACCAATCAAAATAGCACAAGCTAACGCATGAAAAACAGCTCTAAGAAAAGTCTTCCTCTCAAGATATCTTATTAAAGTATATGTACTTATTACATAAAAAGATAAAAATGGAATGTCTACCGAATTATAAAAAGAATGGGAAATATTCTGGGATGTAAAATTAGAAATAAACTTCCCAGCATTCCGATTTTCCAGCTTTTGAAATGAAATTTACTTAATAGATAAAAAAAGAATACGCCTGAATAAAATAGCAGAAAAGTAAACAAGTGCCGCATAAGAAAGATATCCCTTGAATCAGTAAGATTTAGTAATTTCTTTTTAATAAAAACTAAAAATAGTTCAAAAGCAGGTCCGTGAATCAAATCAAACATCCTCTTGTTCTTGACAGGAGCAGGAAGGAAGCCTTTAGATATAAAATCACGAATATAACCATACCAGCGTTCTCTAAACTGTTGATTGTGATATTCATCCCAATGAACACCGTAGTCATTAAATATATTTAGACCTATGAAGAGAAAACCCGGGAAGAAAAGTAACACAATAACCTTTTTGTTGTTTTCAATTAATTTTAAGAACAATTTCTTTGCACCTCTGACAATTTCACCTCTCACGAATTTGGGGACACAATTTTCAATTATTCTTTTTTATATTTTTTCTCTAGAAGAGTCGTCCAGCTTAATAGCTTATCTCTCTTTTCGCTATGTTTAAATAGTTAATAATTTTTCACCCATGATGTAAAGTATCTTTTTGCCAATGAAAGAAAGAAGGTTATTTCTTGCGGAGACCTTATTTTAATAAGCATCTTTAAAATTTTACGAGGATGGAGATAAAAATTTTTAATCATCTTCTCTCTTAACGCCATAACTTCTTGAGCAGATAGGTCAGGTGTGTTGATTATCGAGAAATTTTGTTCAAACATAGACCAATCGTTATATTTCAGCCAGCCAAACTTTTTTGATTCCTCATATAAAGGAGACCCGGGGAATGGGACACAACAATAAACCTGTATGTAATCCGGGTCCAATTTTTTTAATAGCTTCATAGTATCTAAAATATCGCCTTTTGTTTCTCCGGGATAACCCACAATAACATGACCTGTCACTTCTATGCCAACTCTTTCTGTAAGCTTTACCGCCTTTTCTATGTCTTTTATTGTTATATTTTTTCTCATTAAATCCAATATTCTTTGTGTTCCAGATTCAATACCATACCCGATCATCCAGCAGCCAGCTTTTTTCATAACCTCTAAAAGCCCTTTGTCCACTATATCAACCCTTGCGTTGCAAATCCATTTTACACCCGGGACTTCATTCATAAGACCCTGGGAAATATTGTACATATGTCGCCTATCAGAAATTCCATTTTCGGACCAAAACAGAAAATCATTTATTTTGTATTTTTCTCTCACATATTTGATTTCATCCACAATCTTACGCCAAGATCTAAAGCGTGCCTTTTTACCGTAAAACACCCCTGCTGCGCAAAATCTGCAGGAATTGGAACAGCCTCTGCTAGTCAAAACGAGCAAAAAAGGGAGATTTGTTATGGGAAGTCTATATCCACCTAAACTGATAAGGTCCCACGCAGGGTATGGTAGTTCATCCAGATTTTCGATAAAAGGTCTTTTCTCGTTGTAAATTATTTCATTATCGACTTTATATATTAACCCTTTTACCTCGCTTATTGGGCGTTCATCTCTTAAACTCATCGCCAAATCTCTAATGGTATATTCCGGTTCTCCGTTAACAATGAATTCTACATTAGGATTTTTCTTAAATACCACCTCCGGCAAAGCAGTAACATGAATGCCAAAAAAAACTGTCTTTATGTCTTTATCTATTTCTTTTGTAACATTGGCTACTTTTAAATCGCCGTCAATTGAAGGTGTGGATGTATTAACAATGACTAAATTTGGCCTGAAATCTTGAATTATATCTTTTAGCTGTTTGAAACTTATACCGTCGTTAGAGCAATCTTTCAGGCTTACCTTAAAACCGGCCTCTCTTAAAATAGCTGCAATTAAGGCAAGGGTAAGCGGCGCCCAGCTTGTACCCCAGGCCTCTTGCCTCTGCATGCAACGGCCTTCCCTTACTATTCTAACATTATCAACTGCTGGAGGATTTAATATTAGTACATTCATGACAATTATCAACCACTTTCTAAAAAAGATTTTTTACTAAAGAATAAATATATCTAAACCAGACTTTTTTTAAAACAATAGTAGAAGTTCCATGCTTTCTTTCATATTCGTGACTTGATATTTCGCCAATTTTACAACCCTTTTTAAGAGATTTCATAACCATCTCCTGTTCAATAGTGGTTATATTCTCTTTTAAGTTTAAAGATTTAGCCACACTTGCTTTTATAGCCCTAAAACCGTTTTGGACATCTGTTAGTTTTTGCCTCCACCTTAAATTAATCAAAAGATTTATTATTATGCTTCCCAGAAGCCGTATACATTTATCGATATCTCCCTGCAACTCATCACTCCCTCCCTTACCTCGTGAGCCTATTACCATATCTACTCCATCCTTAAGCCCTATAGGGGCAACAAGTTTAGGAATATCTCTTGCATCATGAGAGCCGTCAGCATCTATAAGAACTATGATATCCCCTTGAGCTTTCTCTATACCCACCCTAACAGCTTTACCTTTTCCTGTTCCACTATCTGGGAAAACTTTTGCTCCTTCTTCCTCGGCAATTTCTCTGGTAGCATCTTGAGAATTTCCATCTATTACTAAAACCTCAAAAGCATGTTTTTTAGCTTCTTTTATTATGTCTCTTATAGTAGGTGCCTCATTTTTAGCAGGTATAACTACAGATACTTTTGCATTCTCCATAATATAATCATCCTTCTTGGATGTTATAACGCCTTTGATTCAACCTGTTTCCTCGGTTTACTTAATATTTCTTTTATAAATTTAGTGTTTCCTAAAATAAACCATCCCTATGCGTTCTTGCTTTCTTCTAATATTATACATATAACCCAAAGTAATCTGCAACAAAAAATTAGCTTTTGTTAGTGTCAAGAACTCTGGCGGTTATTTGCTTGAACTAAAGCGGAAGTTTGGGGCATAATCTGATTCTCCTATGGGTTAAAGCACATAGCTTCCTAATGTTGAACTCTTATGGCTACCAGTATCCTCATTACCGTCTCATCTATTCTCTGATGTTCCTCAAAGAAGGCAGCATCTCCATAATAATTCCTTTTGCCGAACTCCCCGGCAAAATCGAAAGATAATATATCGTTAAATTTGTATCCCATACCTCCGGTAAAGAAGACCATCTGAAATTCTTTACTGCCATAAAAGGGTTGAAAATAGAAGCCATATCTTAAACAAAGAACATCTGTTAGATAGTGCTCTGCACCAATACGAAATTCAAAGATATCCCGGTAATTGGTTCCCGACTTAAATCCCGACCATTCGCTAAAGATAATCTCAGCCGCTATCGTGGAAGAGACTTCATCAACGAAAGTATAGGCTACACCAAAACCATAAGATAGAGGAAGTTTTAGCTCTGTCTTGCCTTCTTCTTTGGACGTAGGGTAATCCGCTTCCCATCTATCCTTGACTTTTCCCCTTGTCCTAACAATAAATCCAGCTCTAAACTCATCAGTGAAACAAAGCATTCCTCCCAGCGTGAAGTTGAAACCGGAAATCTTTGATTTGAGCTCGGTAATGGCAGTTGGAGGCGAAGCGTAAATAGTCGAACTACTCTTAAGACTACTCTTTCCGTCCAAGAAGTTAATGGCTCCACCTATATATAAATATGGGGTGGGTTTCCATGCTCCTCCTAAACTATAGGCATAGAGGGTTCCTTTCCCATTGATACTGGCAGAGCCGATTTTCTCACCTGGCGAGCCTGCATCAAAGATGGACTTCTCATGCTGGTAATTGTTGTCGTATAAGGGAGCAAGCCCTAAAGCCAGACTGAATTTTCTTCCAACCGGAAAAGTAACTACGGCACTGTTGAGTTGAAAATAGTATTGAGAATTAAAATAGGTCAATTCATCTTCTGTAACCACCTTTTCTACAACCGGCGCTATTCCCAGTGCTACTGAAAATTCTTTCTTCTCCAGAACCCCGAGACAGGAGGGATTTACAAAGATAGAAGAAGAATCGGTTGCGCTGGCAATTGATGTTCCTCCCATTCCCAGAGAGCGAGCCCCGATTCCAGAAATGGGATCTCCTAAGTGTGAAACTCCCAGATACGTAAGCGCTTCAATTCTCGAAGCCATAAAAAAGAAAATAGTAACTAACACAAAAATAATTCTTTTTCTGTTCATCTTTCCTTTATAACCCAACCTTTTTCTGATATCTCACCACTTCACATCCCACTGTAACCTGAACACATGCCTTCTACTTCTGATTATCTTATCTAATTCTTGTTTATTTTCCGGTCTGTTTATTCCATAATCATTCAAGTAGCGTGTATTTTCATATTTAATCCATAGCCTGGTACTTTTTGTAATTTTTTGTGTTACCATTAAGTAGTACCTTACACCTTTACCATAAGTCCACCAATGGAAGGGAGTCAAGCCCATAGGCCATAAGAATTCAATTTCGCTCAGAGCAACTCCTGGCTCACCTTCGAAGAAGATGAGCCTCCCTTCAAGTTTTAACTTACGAGTTGCATTGTATTTGAGGTCGCCAAAAATTAAGTGTCCTCTATCCACTTGTTTAAGCTCATAAATACTATTCTTTCTCCCATCCCACCTCACCCTAAACCTCACCTTACCATCCGGATTCCAGGTAATTTGCACTCTCGTCTTCTTCCAGCTCTGGTATAAATCTCTATTTTCTATCTTTTTATCATACCAGTGGTTCCACTGTCGGAAATATAGTTCCAGCTTTCCTGATACTCTCTGTTTAATATTGAACCAGAATTCCTTATCCGTTGTGGGCATTAAATTATCCTCTCTCCAAGGATGACGAACAGGTCTAAAATATATTTGCACTTCCCTCTTTCTATCCTCATACTTTCCTCCAAGGAATATCCCATTCTCATTCCAGTCTTCATCTTTGCGTCCAACTATAGTGGTGGCACTACTATGTTCGTTATAGTAATCTGGATCATATTTATAGATAGTAGTCCATAAAGTAAACTTACTTAATTTGAGCATAGGCTGAATCAGCCACGCTTCACCATAACCTATGCACTTGGCATATTCGACAAAGAGATTCAATTTCCTATACCAAGTATTAAAATCGAACCCGAAAACCCTGTTTCTCTTTCCTCGAAATAGATAGTATCCTTTCTCTTCCGGCGGATTAATCATCGGGCTATATTTACTCTGGTAACCCATAAAACCAATCTGTGAATCTCTTAAGAAATTATAAGCTATCCTACCGCCAATCAGTTCCTCAGTCAACTTGTCGTTTCTCTCCAGTTCTTTATCACTGGTAATATATCCCATATTTGCTCTAATAGCAATCAAGCTCTGCTTTACAGTACCATCTGGATTCAAGGACGCATCAAGCTTTTTATTCGAATAGAAGAAACCTAAGTCGAATTGTTTTATTCTTTTATTTACTGCCACTCCTCTGAAATAGGTATTTGGTGCTGTCCCTCTGTCTTCAGCAACATCTTTAGCTTTAATCTTTATCGGTCTGACCAATTCTGTTGCCAGAGGATAATAGAAAATTAATCCCTGATTATACTGAAGCTTATAATTGCCAATGACTATCTTATCAAAGGAATAAACATCTCGCATTACCAGCCAATATTTGGTCAAATAGTATTTCCAGAGATTATGAAAACTAATCGCAGGTTCCGAACCACTGCCTGACTGAGCACCCCCGTGACGAAGGACCCACCCAGTTTCATAGTGATTTCCATATTTCAACCTTGTGCGATTATAAACATATGGGGGATTCTGAAATTTAGGGTCAGCATTAAGATAAGCTTCACTATCCGGCTTAGCGAGCTTCATTCTCCATCGGAAATCACCTTGCAGGGCTACAGGCACTCTTATTGGTTCAACCTTAATATAGGGAGCTATTCCCTCAAATATCTCATCACTCATCCCTGGCACATTCTTAAGTTCCTCCACTTCTGTAAATCCCTTCTGTTGGCGATAGAGAATGACTGCCCTTGCCAGGCGCGAATCAATTACAGGAAGCTTTAACAATTGGTCGAAAGAGACAGTATTTAAATCAAGGGGATGGTCTTTCAAATCAGCAAGTTCTTCCTTATCCACTGCCCCGGGAGATATTGTCTCCGCCTCATCCTCTTCAAATGCAACTTGACCTATCACTGGCGAACCTAGATTGGCCATCGAAATTATAAACGAAACAAAGATAATAGCAACAATTCTTACCATCATTACTGGTCGGGCACTCTTTAGAGTGCCAATTAATTTTGCATAGTCTGGTTGCCCAAATGTAGAGAGAAAGAGAACAAGTGCTGACCGTTCAGGAAAGGATGACTCAAAAATGCATAATCGAATTTGAATATGTTCCAGCAAAAACCAAAACCTCCAGTAAATCTCGCTGGATCGTTTTCAACTCCGGCCCGCAAAGTAAAATTTCTATTCAGGCTGACTTCAAAACCAGCTCTTATCTCAGGGTCAACCATTATTGAACTCACTGGTAGATGCAAATCGAGAGAGGTAATGTAACCAGAAAGAGGCTGAAAAGATGCCCCCACTCTAATCTTCTGGGCTAAATTCTCCGGGGAACTACCAAGCCGGGGACTGTTCAGGTTCATTGCCATAATTCCCAGCCTGAACTTAGAACTAATATCGGCAAGGGCTCCCACATCCAGACCGAAAGCCGAAGCCCTGCCATATTCTGAGTTTGCGCTGGCTCCCTTAATCTTTATACTCATAATTTTCATATTGAAACCGAAATATATACCACTCCCCAAACTCTGCCCGGAAGAAAAAATAGTCTGATTCTCTCTATATTCTGAACACCCGAACTGTGAATAAGATAATCCAAAAGTTCCTATTTTTTTAGTAGGAACCACTCCCCCAAACAGATAATATGTCAAATCTTTCAGCCCAAAAAGTCGAGTGGTCATCCCCATAGTCTCTACTTCTTTGACCAGTTCCAATCCAGCGGGGTTACAGTAGATAGCGTTAACGTCATCAGCCACACCTGTAAACGCTCCAGCCATCCCCATTGGACGAGCTCCCGCTCCCTTCTCCTCAAAAGCCCCATAACTGAGTAAAATGGTGGAGAAGTAGAAAAGCAAAAAAGCAGAAATTACGAGAAAAGTTTTCCTTACCATGTTTCTATTTAAGTTTTCTTCCTACCACTATTGTGTCTGTTTTTTTAGTTACCTTTCCTGTATTTTCGTTCAGTGCCTCAATGTAACAGATATAAATTCCAATTGGTACGATTGTGTCTCCAGAATCATCCGTGCCATCCCAGGTCACAGAGCCTTCCCCGTCAGAATCCACCTCTTGGTCGATCAGCACCCTAACCAACCTCCCTCTAACGTCAAAAATTCTCAACGTAATTCTTGAACCATCTGGTACATTATATTTTATTTTTCCCTCAGTTGGCCTACCACTTATATCGCCATACGGGAAAAACGGAGACCTAGTGACTTCAATTGTCTTTGTGGTAGGCTCTTCTTCTGGCTGACTCCAAAACTCTTTGCTGTTTTCAGCCTTAGGAGTGCCATTAATCGGATTGCCCTCAGCATCGGTACCGTTTCTCGTAATTCCGTTATTAGTATGCCAGTTATTTTTTGTAGTCCCAGGAGAACCGGAATCTATCCTTTCCATTGTATACCTACCATCATTTTCTCCTGCAAACCAACCTCGGTTTGTTTCACAAGGAACTGAATCAATTAAATTATCTGAAGGGTCTCTGAGTTGAAGGTCTTCACCTGCATTTTCTAACCAACCTTTATAAAACCGGTCAGCCTTCAAATCTTTTATTGTTTCATCATCTGTTCTTTCCAAGAGAAAGTAACCTTTGGCAGGAATAATTCCATTCAACGAAATAGCGGGGGTTCCATCAGCTGCTTTTAGACTCCAACCGTTTAAGTCAATGGGAAAGCCTGAGTTATTATATAATTCTATCCATTCGTCGGAAGGTGAGCAGGTAGTACCCATCCAAGCAATTTCATTAATTACAACATCACCTAGCGACGCTCCACGAGAAAGACCAATAGATAAAAAAAGAATCCCGATCGATTTTAAAATAATTAGTTTTCTCATAGGATTCCAGTAAATAAACTCCCTATTTATATGCGCTTTATTTTCTTAACTACCACTGTTCACTTTCTTCTTGTAACATTGCTTCGTATTTGGTCAATAATAACTTCTCTACAGCCTTTTTAATTTCTTTATTGTAAATATAAATTTGTTTTATCCAACGCCATTCACCTTTCTCGGGTGGCCTCGACGGCCAGGCAATCCAGGGACCCCTCTTACCTTCCATTATCCCGCAGGAAACAGCCACTGCATTATTGAAGGTAACTTCTACATTGACTTTCCTTTTCCCAGCTCTCCTCAACCTGAACCAATCCGTAACTTTGAAAGAGACTCGTTCAACCTTATTTTCAGATGGCTCTCCCGTCTCAATTGCTTTTACTACAGTATTTCTCGCTTCTTTTGTTAAGAACTTTATTTGAGGATATACAATTCCCTTCTTGCTTATGTATTCAGGAAACTTCAATACTGTTCTATCGCCAACTTTCATTACTTTTATTTCTCGTACCACAATACATTCATTGAGCATCACCTTAGCAACTCCCACTACTCCTTCTTCATTCTCAACTGGCTCCACTTTAACTCTTGTAACAGTGATGGTCTCCAAGTCTCCCTTCTTCTTTTCTGCTCCCACCACTACCGAAGAGAGAAGAAACACTACCAGCCCTGCAACAGACAGACCCTTCCATCTTCTTAAAAATTTATACGCCATCTTTTTACTCCTTTCCGAAATTCTCTCCCTTAGATTTCACAAATCATGGGGCCACGAGAGGATAACCTGTCTAACTTTTTACTTGTCAACGATTTGAACTATTTTTTGTTGAGTGGGGGACATTCGGATTTGATTCTGTTGAACTCTTCAAGGAAAAATTTGGCAAGTGGGACGGAATCTATAAGGACAGAAGATTCGTTATTCTTTTCTAAAGCATGATAGCTCCAGTTAGTGCTCCCGATTACAGTGTATCTTTCGTCTATTATGATTAGTTTGTTGTGGGTAGTCTTAGAACGGGAATCGAAATATACCTTGACACCATCCTTGGAAAGCATAAACCCTCCCTCTCTTTTGTTTCTTCTGGTGATTCTTCCAAAGGCGCCCTGTTCTAAGATTACTTCTACATTCACTTCTCTTTTATGAGCATCTATTAAATCGTGAACTAACTGGTTTTCCAGACTTTCCGGATATTTTCGATAATAGAACATTTCAAACATTACAACATAGATGGATTCTTTTGCTTCACTTAGGAGTTTATGGACTGCTGGATAGTATAACCTGTTGGGAATCGGTTTCACATCTTTTGCAGGCAGGGCTAAAACAATCTGTAAAGAAAGGGAAAATATTAAAATAGCAATTAATATGCATCTTTTGGCTTTCATAGTTTAGAACCTCACTTCCTATTAGTAAAATTATTTTTTGTTTTCTTTGCGGACGATTTCCACGAGTTCCAGAATGTCGTTGAGGTCGTAATCGGCTCCCGAATCTTTAGTGCCAAACCTATCGCCATAGCGAGCAAAGGCTGTTTTTATTCCCATTTTCTTTGCTCCCACTACATCGCGCTCTGCCCAGTCTCCCACCATTAATGTTTCTTCAGGTTTGACCTTGAGGATATCGAGGGCCATCTGGAAGGGTTTGGGAGATGGTTTCTTCTCTCCAGTATCCTCGTAGGAGAGCACACGCTCAAAGTAGTGCTGTAACTCTAAGGCACAAATCCTCATCCATACGGGAAGCCTGGGAGCATCGGTAACAATTATCATCTTTATTCCCATTTTTGCTAAAGTGGTCAGGGTAAGGTGGACGTGGGGATAGAGACTCATTGTCCCCTCTTTTGCTTTGCGATAGCCAATGATGCCTGAGGCGAGGATTCTGTAATCGATGTGGCCAAACTCACGCTGTAAAACTTTATCGAATATGTGCTGGTCTTCAATCCCCTCTTCTCCGTATGCTTTGTGAATTTTATCTACCATTTCCTCTTTGGGCATTTTCAATCCAGCATCAATCATTGCCTCCACTGCAGCTTCTACTGCTACACGCTTTATTTTCATAAAGTCTACTAAGGTATTATCTATATCGAAAATAATTGCTTTAATCATTTTAAGATGTGTGCCTTCTCATTCTTTTCGTCACCCTAAAGGGCGACCCCGATAAGTATCGGGGGCATTCTTTAGAGTGCCAGGAGCAAAAAATCTAAAAATATCCGGGGTCTACAAAACCTGCTTCGGTTCCCTCGGGGGTTAATCTCAGGGAACCAAACTGGATTGTTCTAATCTTTTCTTTTTCTTTTACCGGAGTGAATATTTTTATTTTTCTTCCTTTATAATCTATTCTATCAATAGTCCCTATCCCCAGAACCTCACCTATGTAATCCAAAAGTCCTATCAAGATGTTCTTTTCATTGCCAGTAATGATATTTTTCAGATTGTAAACACCTGCTTCTCTTCTTACCATAATGGATTCTTCCTCAGACAAGGGCTCCTCTGTTACCACGAGAATCCCTTCCCGACTGGAAAGTCTCTCTGCCCAGAGATACCGGATACCTTCTAATTTTATTTCTTTACCTGTTTTGAAATAGGCACGGTCTGTTTGCACTTCGTCCAGGTTGAGTTCTATGTAAGTGGCTCTTTTAAAATACTTTTTATATATCGTTTCGCGCAATCCCTTCCTCTCTTCATGGCTTCTTGGTGAAGGACCTTTACTAACAGGTATGCGGACAATTTTCTCCTGGGGATAATTTTTTACCAGATGTTCCAGCTCATCGCTTCTCTCGAGCAAAATGATTACATCCGGACCGAGCATCTCTATTTCTGAACGGTGGAGAGCACGGGCTTTCTCTCCCTGGACCCAACCGGGTGTATCAATGATAAGTATATCGGCAAGAGTTAGTCCGCGGTCAGCTAATCTTTTGAGCCCAACCAGTGAGGGAAGAAAATGGAAAGCAGGAGAGTTGGAGCCGGTAAAATAGAGGGCAGTTGGTTCCACTTCACCGGGAAAGACTATCTGCCTGTGTAAAACTGCCAGTCCGATTGTTCCCGGTGGACCAATATCACTCTGACCTGTATCACAATCGAGAATGCCTACTTTCAATCCATGGGTGAGGAGTCTATTGGCTAAATAACTGGAAAAGAAAGTCTTACCGGTATCTGTCTCTCCTAAAATTAGAATTATCCTCGCTCCCTTTTTACTTAACTGCTCGATTAACCCATCCCAGGAATCTGGAATTGTGCGTTCGGATAGGTGCTCTCTTTCTCCGCCTTCCTCGAAGTCTAACACCAGTTCCCCATCTATTAAAGCCTCTACCGGGATAGACTTTCCCTTGGGGATTGTAACTTCTTCAGGATTTTCCAGAGTTTTTCCTACTGCTTCGAACTTGCCTCCATTAACTCTCAGGAGGCAAGGACCTTTAAATAAGTAGATGTCTCCTTTCTTTAATTTCAGATTCATGATGGTTCCGTCAATTCTAGGGCAGAATTGGGCGACCACCCCGCTCAGCCGGGGTAAACTGCGTGTCGCCCCTACATTGAGGCAGAGCTCTGTCCCGATTCATCGGGGCAGCTACTTTTTTAGATATTTGCCTATCAACAGGTCGAGTTTCCTGGCTGTTCTTCTATTTATTGCCCATTTGTGTGTCTGAATGGCATAAGCGAGAGCTGAAGCGCATTCACACTTCCTCTCCCGTTCTAATCTGGGAATGGCGGCCTTGATTAACTTCTTTACATTCTCAATATTGGCGAGAAGATTCCCGACGACTCTTTCCACGCTGACTTCTTCGCCTTCTTTCCACACATCGTAGTCGGTAACTAACCCTAAAGTAGCATAACAGATTTCTGCTTCACGAGCAAGTTTTGCTTCCGGGAGATTGGTCATTCCAATAATAGAAAATCCTAAAGAGCGAAAGACTTTAGATTCTGCTTTGGTGGAAAATTGGGGTCCCTCGATACAAACATAAGTTCCACCCAGGTGGACTGAAAGCCTCAGGTCTTTTGCCACTTGATAGAGAGTCTGACTCAATTCAGGACAGTAGGGATTGGCAAAACCGATGTGGGCAACGATGCCCTCACCAAAGAAGGTATACGGTCTTTGACGAGTGCGGTCAAATAACTGGTCGGGAATTACTATATCTCTGGGTTTCAGTTCCTCTTTGAGGCTACCGCATGCTGAAATAGAAACTATCTGTTCTACTCCCAAACTTTTGAGAGCATAGATGTTCGCTCTGGAATTGAGCTCTGAAGGCATTATGAAATGTCCTCTGCCGTGCCGGGGTAGAAAGGCAACAGGAATCCCTTCCAGATTACCAATGACAATTGTATCAGAAGGGTCGCCGAAGGGAGTGCTTATTTTCTGTTTACGTGTTTCGGTAATTCCCTCGATGTCATAAATACCACTACCTCCTATTACCCCAATTTTAACTTTCTCCATTATCTTACCTCCTCGCTGTTGCTACTATGAAGATTGTTCGAACTATTTGTTTTCTCTGTGAGACTTAATTACTTCCACTACTTTCTGGGCTAAAGTAATAAATTCCCCAAGGGATTCTTCAGATACGGTAATGAAATTTCTCTTGTACCTTTCTCCTCCCAGGGAGATGGACTCAGTAATCTTCACAAACTTTCCATTCTCATTTTCTTTCACGTCGAAAAAGAAGGTCTTGCCTCTGTCAGTTCTAAAACGTTCGCTGTGGATTTCTCGGTCAGGCATCTATTTCTCCTTTCTTGCTATTTCCGGTTATATTCTTTTCACTATTTCTTTTAATAATCTGGAGAGTTTCGCCTTTGCTCTTTCTGCTACTCTCAAGACAGACTGGTGGTTCATTGGTTCTTTCGAGGTTCCTCCTGCCATATTGGCCACACAGGAAATGCCCAGAATCTTCAGTCCCAGCTGTTTACCTACAATTGACTCGGGCACAACAGACATACCCACTAAGTCTGCGCCCATTCTGCGAGCCATCTCTGTTTCTGCCGGGGTCTCGTAAGAAGGTCCCCTCATAGCAATGTAAACTCCCTGTTGAAGTTTAATCTTCAGGACTTTGGCACAACTTAGAACAATACTAATTAAATCTCTGTCATAGACATTTTCCAGATTAGTGAAAGTGATTGACTGGCCCTGGGTTCTATCTCCTATTAGAGGATTATCTCCCATAAAATTTATATGGTCAGTAATCAGCACTAAGTCTCCTGGACTAAAATTCTTATTTATCCCTCCTGTTGCAGCGGTAATGATTAGATTTTCTATTCCCAGACGAGCCATTACCCTTACGGGGTAAGTAATTTCTCTCATGGTGTAGCCTTCATAGAAGTGGACCCTTCCCTTCATTACACAGACCTCTTTCCCTTCCAATTTGCCGAGGACCATCTCTCCAGCATGACCTTCTATGGTGGGACGGACAAAATGGGGAATTTGATTATAGGGAATCGTGTAGGCTTCTCTAACATCATCAGCAATTCCTCCCAGACCCGAACCTAAAATCAAGCCAATTCTGGGCTTACCCAGGGCCCGGGAACAGTTAGCTTTTATTATCTTCTGTAATGTTTTTAAACTTTCTTCAATCATTTTTTAAGTAATCTTTACCACGATATCGCCGATGATATCGGCTGCTTCGTCTCCCCTGTCTGCAGCATTTGAGAGGTGCCTGTAAATTTCCCGCAATTTCAAAATATATATGAAATCTTTACTCTGGAACAATTCTGCCAGTGCCTCGTGATAGAGGTGTTCTACATAGTTCTCCACTTTCTTTGCTCTTATGAGATGTTGCAGGCAGGATTTATGTTTTCTTTTCAATTCCTGCACTGCCAGACATAAATGTTGAGCAGATTCGCAGAGAGCCTGAGCCATCTTTTTAAGATGTTCATTTGTCTTTACTTTAAAAAGCAGCATTTCGTTAACTGTACTTTTGGCATAATCTACCATATCATCGATTGCCCGGGAGAGGGCAAAGATATCTTCTCTATCTATTGGCGTGACAAATGATTTAGTCAATTCCTCAACCAGAATGCGTCTTGCTTCATCAGCCTCTTTCTCAATCTCTTTGACCCTGTTGCCTTTCTCCTCGGTTACCTGTTCAATAAAATCTTTCAGAGCAGCCATTCCTTCTTCGCTCTTTACTGCTTGGTCAGCCAGCATCTTAAAAAAATCTCTCTTTTTAGGAAACAGTCTCATAAATTTCTCTCCCTTACAACAATTTATTAATAAGAAGGTAAAAGAATATGGAGAGTATGGCGGTAACTGGAATGGTAACAAACCAAGTAATCAAAATTTCCCTGACCACTTCCCATCTGACAGCCTTTGGCCTCTCCGCTGAACCAGCGCCCATAATTGTGGAAGTAGCTATTTGGGTTGTGGACACGGGAAAGCCGAAAAGCGCTGCCCCATAGATAATAATCGCTGAAGAGCTCTGAGCAGTAAATCCATGAATAGGACGAATTCTGTAAATCTTGACACCTAAAGTCTTAATAATCCGCCAGCCTCCACTTAAGATTCCTAAGGCAATAGTGCCAGCACAGGCAACAACTACCCAGCGAGGAATAGGAAAAGTTCCTGATGGTGGATGGTAAAGCCCCAAGACGACCAGAGAAAATGTAATTACTCCCATTGTCTTCTGAGCATCGTTTGTTCCATGGGAAAGAGCCAGAAGAACCGAAGCGCCAACCTGCAATCTTTTGAATAGACTGTTGGCTCTGGGAGAAGACCTCTGAGAAAAAAAGTAGGCAATCTTAGTAAATAGAAAACCCAGAATTAAACCGACTATGGGAGATGCTACCAGAACCAAAAAGATACCGGCAACCCTATTCCAGTTAACAATGGAAAATCCCCCGCCCACGATAAATGCACCCAGGAGACCTCCAATCAAGGCATGAGAAGAACTGGTAGGAATTCCAAAATACCAGGTGAAGAGGTTCCAGCTAATTGCAGCTATTAAAGCAGCAAATACTATTATGATACCATTAGGGATTACCTTAATAACTTCGGGGTTGACAATTCCTTTCCCTATTGTCTGGGCCACAGCTGTTCCCAGAAAATAGGCTCCAATAAACTCAAATACGGCAGCAATGATTAATGCCCAGATGGGTGATATTGCCCGAGAAGAAACCATGGTAGCGACAATATTCGAGGAATCGTGAGCACCATTACAGTAGTCGAAAAACAATGCAACAGCAACGAGCAATATGGCTATCGTAAACGGATCCAACTATACCCCTTGTCTATGGCGCGAAGCCTCAGATTCGCTACCCTTTTCTTTTCAATACCTTTTCTACTGCTTTTATAATATCAAATCGTGTCAACCCAAAATCCTGTATTAACTCCTGAGGACTTCCTGACTTACCGAAGTGGTCTTTAATTCCCACCATTTCCACTGGCACGGAATACTGCTTCACCGCCACCTCAGTCACTGCACTACCAAACCCACCGGAAAGTTGATGTTCTTCGGCAGTAACAATAGCTCCTGTTTCCTTTGCTGCTTTAAAAATTATCTCCTCATCAATAGGCTTTACTGTATGTAAATTAATTACCCCTGCAGAAATTCCCTTTTTATCCAGCTCCCTTGCTGCTTCTAAAGCCTCATACACCATAATTCCACAGGCAAAGATTGCTACATCCTTACCCTTACGCATTGTTATTGCCTTACCAAGAATAAATGGAGTATCTTTTGTTGTAATTATGGGAATGGGTGATCTACCAAATCTTATATACACCGGTCCCGATACTTCTCCCGCCTGAATGGTGGCCTTTCTTGTCTCAATAGCATCGCAGGGAACAACGACCTTCATATTGGGCAAAACTCGCATAAGAGTAATCTCCTCAATAGACTGATGGGTAGCACCATCAGCACCAACCGAAATTCCTCCGTGACTTCCACCTATCTTTACATTTAGATTACTATAACAGATTGTGA
>JABUBN010000043.1_pt1 | contig 31856 bp, 26 predicted proteins | sample 7240341 | NCBI WGS metagenome assembly JABUBN01 (sample SAMN07256345, study PRJNA390944) | subsurface metagenome | isolation source: Methane hydrate marine sediment | place: Pacific Ocean: Eastern North Pacific, ODP site | reverse complement strand
CTGAAGAATTTGAACATATATTTATTGAAAAAAATTCCTGCAGGGTTTATTCTGAGCTAAGACAAGTTTGTGTCTAGTTTTTGGGGTTCATACCATATCCTCTCTGGCACAGGTCCTTACCAGCCTATCCTGTAGCCACCCGTAAGGACGCTCATTTTTGCCTTTGGCCTGTGGGGAAAGAGCATAGGTTATGTCAATGCCCAGATCACCTGTAACTTGCTTCCACTGGGGATCTATATCATCAGTCAGACTATAGTGTTTTCTCCATAGACCATCCCTGCCCTGCACGAATCTGAAAGTAGAATGACAATCAACGTAGTAGCAGTAGGCCAGCCCATAATTTAGGCTAACCTCTTCTAGTGCCTGTATATGAGCCCAGGAGGTCTCCCGCGAAAACAGCCTGGCATATAGCATGAAGCGGCTGTAATCATCAATTTAAGGTAATAAGGTACCATTTAGTATCAGCATATGGACTCCACCGGTGGCAGGAAGAGTCATGCTGAATAAGTTCACCGATATAATTGGCTATAACTTCTCTATCATGAGCCTTCTTCTTGGATTTTCCAATGTAAAACCCACCCTTTTTGGCCCTGTGGGTAATAGTAGAAAGAGCTACTTTTTGGCCATAGCTTGCCTTTAACCTATCTCTTATATAACTATAGTTGTAAGAGCGTAGAGGTACATCTTTATCTTCTATAAGATTTTTTTCAAATTTAAGTTCACATGTAATATTATTTTCAATATCCTTGGAGATGCTTCTGGTTGGTTTTATCCTTCTGTACTTAATGGAGAAGTTACAAGGATTATCCCTATATATTTTAACCAGTTCGCATAGCCTTCTTCTTTTAATACTTAAAATCTTTTCAATATTGACCCTTTTTATTTCTCCAGCAATATAGCGCTCAACTAGTCTTTTTACTTCTCCATCTGTGAATTTCTTATGCAGCTGTGCCATAATCTAAAACCATCCTTTTTGTTCTAGATTATAGCTTTTTAGGTGTGCACTTTTAAAACATAAATCCTATAAAAAAGTGTGCACTTTTAAATCGTAGATGACAAGCTGTAAAAAAAGCTGTAAAAATAGCTTGACATTGGAGAAAAATTTTGATAAATTTCTGGAAGCGCTTGCAAAAATAATGTTTATTATTTTAAAATGTTTTCTGATTCCTAGTAAATAAGATTAACCGCAAAATGTCTATAAAAATAGATGAAATCGCAAAAATAGCAAGTGTGTCTACATCAACAGTCTCAAGAGTATTGTGCAACAGCCCACTGGTAAATAAAGAAACAAAGAAGAAAGTAAAAAAGATATTAAAAGAAACAGGTTATATTCGCAATATTTTAGCCCATAACCTGGCTACTAATAAGAGTAATGTAATAGGAATTTTGGTCGCAGATCTACTTGACCCTTATTTTCCTCAAATAATTACAAAAATTGAAGATATTCTTTATGAAAATAATTATTTAGCCTATATAGCTAGCTCGACTCGTAGTTTGGAAAGAGAAAAAAAAATTGTGGATAAATTCTTAGAGAACAAAGTAGCTGGTTCTATAGTAATTGGTGGAAATAATAATGCAGATAATCTAAAAAAAATTACCGATAATAAAATCCCCCTAGTTTTGATCGGAAAATTAGTTAAAGGTTTTGATGTACCATCAGTAATCATAGATAATAAAAAAGCATCGTTTGAATTAACAGAATATTTAATAAAAAATAATAAAAAGCATATATCATTTATTGGTGGGAATAAAGAATCTTTTGTAGCAATAGAACGTTTCAAAGGTTACAAGAATGCTTTAAAACACTATGGAATAAAAATGAATAGAAATATAATAAGGCATGGTAATTTTAGTATGAATAGTGGATACAATTTAGCTAAATCAATTTTCAGTAAAAATAATAAAATAGATTCGATATTCGCTGCAAGTGATAATATAGCTATAGGTGCAATAAACTTCTTAAAAGATTATAATCAGAAATTATTAAAACAGATAAAGATTGTAGGTCTCGATGATATTGAAGTAGCTAAAATAATTGACCCTCCTTTAACTACCGTTCATATTCCTACAGATAAATTCGGTAAAATTGGTACAGAACTGCTTCTAAAATTAATCAATAAGAAAAAAATAATAGATAAAAAAGTAATTTTAAAACACAAACTAGTTATAAGATAATGAAAGGCAGTATACATGATTAACATATCTACAAATTATGCTGGAATTAAAATTAATTCTCCGATAGTAGTAGCTGCCTCAGGGTTAACATCAAGTATAAAAAATATACAGACCGCACAAAATTATAATGTCGGTGCTGTAATTATAAAAAGTTACTTTGAAAAAGAAAATTATAGAACTAGCCCTACTCCAAATTTTAAAATATTAAAGTATGGAGGGAAAGGCTTGGTTTCATCTTCTTTCTATAGTTTTGAACAAGCTTATAATGGGGATATATACGACTATTGTAAATTTATAGAAAATTGTAAAAAGAAAATTAAAATTCCGGTTATTGCTTCTATAAATTGTTTTTCTGATGAGGCTTGGATAAGATCCAGCCAATTAATAGAAGAAGCTGGTGCTGATGGTATAGAACTAAATGTCTCATGTCCTCATGGTGTCCATTCAATGAATGGGAGAAATTTATCTAATGAATATCTAAATTCATTTAACCTAGTAAAGAATTCTATTAATAGAATACCAATCATCGTAAAAATTAGTTCTCAATCAAATAATCCTATGCATGAATGTCTGAACCTAGAAAAAAATGGTGTAAAAAATGTAGTTCTCTTTAATAGATTTACGGGTTTAGAAATTGACATTAATAATGAAGAACCTATTCTTCATGGTGGGTATGCTGGGTATGGCGGTTTCTGGATGATAAATTATGTTTTAAGATGGGTAAGTGAAATTTCTAAGAACTTAGAAATAAATGTTTCTGCAAGCGGAGGAGTTTATTCTGGAAAAGATATAGTAAAACTTATATTAGCTGGTGCTTCAAATGTTCAGATATGTTCTGTAATCTATCAATTTGGTTTTGAAATTATTTATAAGATAATAAAAGATCTGAAAAAATTCATGACTGAAAAGAGATACTCTAAAATATCAGATTTTAGAGGAAAAATTTTAAAAAAGATAAAAAATAATGATGAAATATCAAGAGGTCAATCAGTATATTACTCGATTAATAAAGAGCTTTGCTCTAAATGTGGAAAATGTAAAAAAATATGTATCTACCAAGCAGCAGATTATAACCAAGGTAAGAAAATTTTTTATATAGACAAGGATAAATGTAAGGGTTGTGGGATTTGTCAAAATCTTTGCCCCAAAAATGCCATATTTGAAGATTCTTTAGCAAAAAAAATATAAAATATAATAACTTTTTTTAAACTCTTTTTAAAAAATATTAGAGAATTTACAGTCCTAGTCCTACCGGGTAGCATTTTAATTAATATTCAAAATTAATTCATTGATTAAAATTTATTATTTACCTTTCAACTCTAGCACTCCCACCGGTAACTATTTTTTCAACTTCTTTCAGCGATGCCATTGAAGTATCGCCCGGGGTGGTCATAGCAAGAGCTCCATGAGCCGCTCCATACTCAACAATTTCCTTTGGTGACTTATCAGATAGGAACCCGTAAATAAGCCCTGAAGCAAAGCTGTCTCCGCCTCCCACTCTGTCATATATTTCCAAATTCTCCCATTTTCTGGCAGTATAGAAATTACCACCATAATATAAAACTGCACTCCAATCGTTTATGGTTGCTGTTTTAACAGCTCTTAAGGTTGTGGCTACTGCCTTAAAATTAGGATACTGGCTCAAACAGCAATTTATCATTCTTTTAAAGTTTTCAGGATCCAGTTTACTCAAACCCTTATCAATTCCCTCGACTTCAAATCCCAGAGATTTGGTAAAATCTTCTTCATTACCAATCATTACATCAACGTACTTTGCAATCTCCCTGTTAACTTCTATTGCCTTTTTAGAACCTCCAACTGCTTTCCAGAGTGAAGCCCTGTAATTTAAATCATAGCTTACTACAGTACCTGCCTCTTTTGCAGCTTTTGCTGCTTCAATTATAGCCTCAGGTGTGGTTTCGGAAAGCGCAGCAAAGATACCACCTGTATGAAACCATCTGACACCATCGACTTTAAAAATTTTATTGAAGTCTATATCACCAACCTTAAGCTTGGAAGCAGCAGAATTAGCCCTGTCGGATACACCGAGAGCTCTTCTTATTCCAAAACCCCTTTCTGTAAAATTTAACCCTACTCTTGCCTCTCTTCCAATACCGTCAAAACCAAACCATTTTACATATCTCATATCTATCCCGCCCTGGTTAATTAAGTCCTGCAGTAGATACCCGATATCATTTTCTACAATACCAGTAACCACAGCCGTATCCAGTGAAAAACATTTCTTTAATCCTCTGATGACGTTATATTCACCGCCACCCTCCCATATCTTAAAGTTTCTTGCAGTCTTGATTCTTGTATTGCCAGGGTCCAGCCTTATCATAATTTCACCAAGGGCAAGTCCATCCCACATGCACTCAGATTTAGGTTTTATATGTAATTTTTTATCTTTTTTCATCATCTTCCTCTCTGTCTGGTAAAATTACAAATATTCTCTTATTTTTTTGATTAGCTCAATAACTCTTTTTACTTCAGATGTTATATGGCTATAATTCTTGCTTTTAATTGCTTCTCTAGTTATTAAATTAGAGCCCATACCTACACAGGCGACACCTGATGTAAACCAGTCCCTTAGCGATTCTTCCGTAGGAGAAACACCACCTGTTGGCATGATTTTGGTCCATGGACAGGGGCCTTTCATTGCCTTTACAAATGCAGGTCCACCAACCTGTGCTCCGGGAAACAACTTGCAGAACTCTACACCGAGTGCATGGGCTTTTTGTATTTCCGTTGCACTTCCACATCCAGGACTATAAGGTATTTTTCTCTTATTACAAAGTATTGCTATCTCTTCATCAATTACTGGTCCAACTATAAAATTTGCACCATAACTTATATATGCTACTGCAGTAGGTGAATCAACAATAGAACCAGCACCTAAAATAACGTTTGGTAACTCTGTCCTGCAAAATATCTCTAACTCCTTAAAAACATCGATTGCTCCATCTCCCCTATTTGTCATTTCAATAGAAACAGCTCCGCCTTCTGCACATGCCTTTACAATATTTTTTGATATTTCAATGTCACTATTGTAGAAAACAGGTATCAATCCTATATCTTCTATAACAGTCAGTGTTTTTAACCTTGAAAATCTTGCCATATATTCTCCTTCTAATAAAATCTTTAGTTATATCCTTTGTTATTTTTTTATCTCTAACTTGGTTTTCTAACAGTTATTTTCATCTCATTATCAATTTTCCTTATAACAATATATCTTCTCCATTTTAATTCATCTCTCGGAGCTAATCTGCCATCAATGAAAGTAACATGTGGCCCTCTAGATTCACTTCTTAATCTTGCTGCTCTAATTAGCATTTCCGCTACAACTAAAGTACTCAATGTTTTAAAATAATAAATAATTCCATTATTATCCAAGCAAACACCTTTTTCCTTCACCATATTTATGCCTTCTAGCCCCTTACTTAAACCGTCTTCAGTTCTTATGACATTTGCACATTTAAAAAGAATATCCTGAACTTGTCTCTTCACATCTGAAGCCTGTGCTCCCTGTTTATTTATACTTATTTCATCAACTTCATTTTGTATTCTTTCTAAAATTTTTTCTTCACCTACCTTTAGACCCCTAATTTTTTCCGCCTCTATAGAAGCACTTCTACCTGCTATCTTTCCAAAGACTTGTGTATCTAAAAGCGCATTACCACCAGGTCTATTGGCGCCATGCTGACCTCCAGCTACTTCTCCACAGGCGAAAAGCCCGTTCACTGTAGTTCTGCCCTTATTATTTATTTTAACACCCCCCTGAAAATGTTGAATAAAAGGAAATAATTCTATTTTATCCCCTTCTTCCAAACTTATCCCATTCTCTTTTAACCAAATTATTGACTCCGGATTTATTTCTCTTAATCTATTCAGTGGAGTATCTATCCCTATATTCCTGCTGGACTCAGTAAAATATTGTTCTTTCAATCCAGAATCAAGATTATTAAAATCAAAACCCTTGGGGTTTCTACTGTAATCTAGATAGACCTTACTCCCTTTATGAATCTCCTTATAGATTGCTATATCAATTTTTGAGCTTTCATCTTCACTGCAGAGAGGCCAACTTGAACCTTTTTTAAATATTAAATTAAAAGAATTTGATATAAATTCTTCATCTTTTTCATTAATGACCCTTGGAACAGCACACATAAGGCTGCCAGAGCAAGCAAAGCCTGTCTTTACAGAAGATAATCCAATTTGAATAAACTCTATATTAACTATTTCAGCTCCATAATTATATGCAATACTATAACCATCTCCTGTCATTCCGGAAGGAAATAAGCTCTTTTCATATATATCACCTGCACCACCAGTAGCTAAAACTATAGTGTTTGCAAAAAATACTAATGGACTTTCTTCTTTCTTTTTCTGTTTAAATCCCAAACATCCAATTATTCTTTCCTTTTTAAATGAAGTTAAGAGTTTAACCGCTGTATAATTTTCTATAACTTCTATATCTAATCGGTTTAACTCCTTAATTAATGCTATTAATATTTGCTGAGCAGTATCGGGCCCTGTATAACATCCCCTGGAATATTTTGATCCATCCGTTAAGAATTGATTGATCTTTCCATTCTTCTTTACCCATGGAACACCTAAACTTTCTAAGTAAATTATAGCTTCTCCAGAATTCTTAGCTAAAATATCAGCTAATTTCTTATCAGAAACAAATCCTCCAATCTCATAAATATCTTGAGCATGATATTTCCAATTATCCTTACCAATTGGCAAGCTGTAAGGAAGAGTAGCGTGAAATGTCATCCTATCTGAGTAAGCATTTGCAGTAACCCCACTTTTTCCCAATAACCCTTCGGTTACCAGAGCAACTTTATTGCTGCTACAAGTTTTTTTTGCTTCAATTGCTGCTCTAACTCCAGCTGCTCCTCCCCCAATAATTAACACATCAACTTTCCTACTACTCATCATGATACAATGACTCCCTTCATTATATTTCTATTTTTATCCAAATTAAGGAATGCTTCGTTTATGTCATTAAGTTTTATTTTGTATGAAATAATCTTTTTAAATAAATTTTTATTTCTTAATGTTATATCTACTGCTTCACTGAAATGATTTGTGCTACTAACCCATACTCCTTGCATTCTTAAATTTTTCTTTGAAATATCTTCATATAATTCAATAGGTACGTTTCCTAAAGGTATAGCTACTCCTGGAATTAAAAAACTGCCACCTGGTGCAGCTAATTTTATACCATCCCTTATAGCGCTTTGATTTCCTGAACAGTCAATTATAATATCTGCTCCCCTGCCCCCTGTAATTTTACATATATAAGATTTCCTTTCGTCAAATGTAGTTCTATTTACGTCAAATATTTTATTAGCCCCAAATTCTTTAATTAAATCTAATCTATTATTAATAGTATCCAATGCAATAATGTTCTTAGCTCCCTTTTGACTAATAAACTTACTGCAATATACACCAAGTGGACCTGCACCTATGATAACAACCGTGCTGTCTAATTTTATATCACAAAGTTCAACAGCATGAGCACTTGTAGCACCTGAGCAAGATGAAGGTACTAAAATAGAGGGGTCAATATCTTCTTCAATCTTAATTATTTTGGTCTTTTTATCTAAAGTTAGATATTCACTGTAACAACCATTCCTTGTTATTCCATAAACTTCTCGGTTTGGACAAAGCCATGGTTCTTTTTTTATTAGACAATAATAACAATTATTACAAGTTATTCCTCTATCCCAAATAACCATATCGCCCTTTTTAAGTTTCTTATTAAAGATATCTTTTTTTTCTGATTTTATTTCTTCTATAATTCCTACTCCTTCATGCCCGAGAACTATAGGTAACTTCAGTCTAGGATCATTTCCTTTAAACATATGATTATCAGAACCACAAATACCAGCTGCCATTATTCTTACTATTAACTCTCCCTCTAACAATGGTTCTAATTCTATCTCTTGAATTTGTATAGGTTTATTAAATTCAACTAAAAAAGCTGCCTTTGTTTTCATTTATTAACTTCTCCTATTAATATATTCTGTTGCCTTAGCAAAATTCTAAAACCCCTTACTGGTGCAGGCCTCGCAAGGCAAATTTTAGCCTTTTTGTCCAATTTTAGCTGTCTAGAATTGGGGTGGATATCAAAAATTTCTGCCAGTAGCTTCGTGAAACCCCTATTTTTTATTTTTTAGAATACGCTTCAAGCATTATCCCATCAAGGTTTTGCTGATTTACTTTTATACCTCCTCCCCTTTAGAATTGTTTTTATTTACTACCAGTTTTTAGGACCATCACGAAACGAGCAGGTACAAGCTATATATCAGCCTTTTCCTTTCGATTTTAGAGGACTAGTTGCTACAGCAAATCTTTACACCATTGTCCATATTACTGTTTTCGCTGTTTGCTATTTTGCCTCGTTTTTCAAAGAATCTAAAAAATTCGGTTTGTTAAGGGTTTTATTCCGAATCTTTAATCTAGTGAAGCCCTAGTATTTATTTTTTCATATATTGTGTAAATTCCTCAGGATATTATTACATGCATTATAATGAATTCCGGCTTTAACTAAATATAACATATATCTAATACCTAATTTGATTCATTTGGTATTGTTATTTTTCTATTAATAATATATTCACTTTTTACTTATAAGTTCACTTATTATTTCTTCAACACTAGACACTCTTCCATATTTCATATCAAATAGCTTCATAGAAAATTTCTTAAAATCTTCATCAAAAGAAGCCACTGCATCCTCCGCCACTACTAGCTTAAATTGTCTCTCAAATGCTCCTGTTACTGTATCATTTATACATACAGGCGTAGCTCCTCCACAAACAATTATAAACTCTACAGCTAATGAACGTAGCACATCCTCAAGCTCAGTATTATAGAACGCACCATATGAATATTTTTCTACTATATAGTCTTCATTTAAGACCGTAATCTCATCTACAATTTCAGTCACTTCTTCTTCTTTTTTTATATCTGGATAAAATCTTTTATGGTTTTTCCAACAACATTTTGTTGGAGGATTTATACTTGGTGTCCAATTCCATACCAAAGTCTTTTTTGGTCCAGAGATAAATTTTATAAAAATTATAGGAATATTTAATTCTCGAGAAGCATTAATTAATTTATTTACAGAAGGTATTTTATCCCTCATATCTGGAAGTTCTAACGCCCCACCCTCTCTAGTAAAATCATTCTGCATGTCAACAACTAGAAGTGCTGTTTTTTCTTTTTTTAAATAATACGGAACCTTTTCCATATTCATTTTTTATTCCTTTCACTGTATATTTTTAATATCAATTATCTGCAGAATATCATGGTATAGAGTATATTCTGCTTAGAGTCTTAAAATATCATAATAACCTTCCTTCCATAATCATGTCAGAACTTCCTTTATGGGTCTGATTCTTTTCTCATAAGAAATAATTATAGCTAATAACAATACTCCTCTAACAACTTCCTGGTACCAAAGAGGTATGCTTAATAAGCTTAGTATGTTAGCTAAAATGGTAAGTATAAATACTCCTAATATCGCTCCGGGAAGACTTCCCTTGCCTCCTGCTAGAGTGGCTCCTCCTATAAGCACGATGGCAATCGAGTCAAGTTCCATTCCGAGACCTAAAGTAGGGTCTGCAGCTCCCGATCTACCCAACATAAAAATTGCGGCTACGACGGCCATAATCGAACAGATTATGAATGCTATGAATTTGGTCTTTTCTACTGGAAGGCCAGCATTATATGAAATTATAGAGTTCTCTCCCACTGCAAAGAATCTGCGTCCTAAAGGAGTACATTTGAGTAAAATCGCGAATATAGCAATTATTGTGATCATCAGCAGCAGGACATTTGGTATACCAAAAATATCCCCGTTTGCCAATTTTTTAAAAATTTCAGGAGATGGTCCTATTGGTCTTGGTGACACTAAAAAGGCTATGCCTTCAAGTATCAACATCATGCCGATAGTTACAACAAAAGCGTTGATTTTGGCTTTAACCACTAGAAACGCGTTTATTATCCCTACCAGTATTCCTAAAGCCAGCATAACGATTACTGTAACAAATACATATTCGGGATAGGCAAGCATGATTTTAAGCCCTATAACACCCGACACCGCCATCAGCGCACCAATGGAGAGGTCAAGGCCCCCTGCAACTATTACGACCAGCTGTCCTAATGTGAGCAACATGATAGTCATTGCCTGTCCAAATAGATTTCTAATGTTCATCCAGCTTCCAAAGAAAGGATTCGATACTACTCCGAGAATGATAAACAACAGCAAAATTAACGGTAGAATGATCATGTTGCTATTCTGATACATGCCGCCTAGCTTTTTGAGAATTGTGGATTTCTTCTTTTTCTCTATTTTTGCTGCAGTCTTTTTGACATGGGTGGTAGTAGACAGATGCATTATTTTTTCTTCAGTTATGGTTCCGGTCAGTTCTCCTGTAATCCTACCCTCTGCCATGACTATCATACGGTGACTGAGATAAATCAACTCTTCCCAGTCAGAGGATACAAGCATTATCACTTTCCCCTCCTTCGCGAGGCCTTTGATTATCTCATAAATCTCTTTACGTGCTCCAATATCAACACCCTTGGTGGGTTCATCAAGCAGTATAACATCAGCATTTGTTAGCAGCATTTTAGCAATACCAACTTTTTGTTGGTTCCCACCACTGAGCTGTCTGACCAAGTGCTCCATTCTTCCAGTGTCAAGGCAAACATCATTGGCAGCTTTATGTACTGCCTTCTTCTCCTCTTTGAGCTTAACAAATCCCATCTTGGCACGGTTTTTCACTGTTGCTGATGCTATATTGAAACGGGTATTCTCTTCAAGGAAAAGTCCTTCCAGTTTCCTATCTTCAGGAATTGAGATGATGCCATTTTTGATCGCATTGTTGGGTGAGCCGATCTTTAAGGTTTTTCCATTTTTAGTAACAGTTCCAGAGGTAATTCTGTCCATGCCAAACAGTGCCCTCAACAATTCTGTCCGGCCAGCTCCTACAAGTCCGGCAATACCAAGGATTTCTCCCTTTATAACATTAAAGCTGATGTTCCTGACACCATTGTCTGAATATATGCTGCTACACTCTAATACAATATCTTCTCTACTTTCTTTAACTATAGACTTTTGAAGTTTGACCTCACGACCTATCATATGACGGATGATTGTATTCTTATCCAAATTTCCTTCGGACACAAACGCAAGCCTGCCATCTCTTAGAATGACGCTGCGGTTGCAAAGCTCAGTTACTTCATCAAGTCTGTGGGAAACATAAACGACTGTTGTACCCTTAGCCACAATCTCTCTTACCTTACCGAAAAGCCAGTCGATTTCATTTTCAGAAAGAGAGGAGGTAGGCTCGTCAAGCAGTAAAAGTTTGGAAGAATTATTTATGGCTCGAGCTATCTCAATAAGATACTGCTGCGCTATGCTCAAGGTCGAAATAACCGCATTAGCTTTAATATCAAGTCCTAATATATTGAGAGTTTCCTGAGCTTCCTTATAAGTACTTTTCCAATCTATCATCCCTGTTCTTGTTCTTTTCTCTCTGCCAATAAAAAGGTTCTCAGCGACTGTAAGGTTGAGAAACACATTAAGCTCCTGATAGACGCTTATTATACCCTTATGCTGAGCAGTATAGGGTGTATTGTGTTCCAGTATAGTATCCTCTAAAAAGATATAACCAATGTCCGCTTTCTGAGTTCCACCAATAATCTTTAAAAGCGTGCTCTTGCCTGCGCCATTAGCTCCGAGCAAACCAATAATTTCCCCCTTATAAATATTGAAGGAGATGTCCTTAAGGACTCTTATTCCAAAAAACGATTTTGAAACATTTTCAATTTTTAGAATAGGTTTTAACATAGGATTTATTCTTCTTTTATATAAAGAGGGGTTGGAATATACCCCTCTTTATATAAAACCGTTCAATTTTACTTATTTGTAGTATTCTTTCACATGCTCGACAGGAATCTTGCAAAGAGCCCAATAAGATTCGGGCATTCCCTCTGGAATCATAGCTCTTACTTCGTCACCGCTCATAATGCTTGGAGCTAAGAGAACCTCCTTAGGTACACTTTCGCCTTTCAGAGTCTTAATTAGAAGATCACATGCATCAGCAGCTAGCTCGCTGCCACCAGGTACGCACACATACTTACTGTAGCCAATTTCTTCGGCCATGATATGGAAGCCATTCCAGTCATCAACTGTCAAGTAGGGAAGCTCGAGTCCGGCGTCGGTAAACGCTTCGATAATACCCATACCCATCATACCGCCGTCAACGATAACTCCACCAAGATCGGGGTGAGAGGCCAAGAAAGCTTCGACTTTCTGCTTTGTGACAACAGGTGAGTATTCGCCATAATCTGTCCCGAGGTTATTAATATCGGGGAATTCCTTCAGAGCAGCAGAGACACCTCTGAGAACATCCTCAGAATATCCACTTCCAGGTTCACCCATGATAGTGACAACCTTACCCTTGCCGCCTAGTTGCTCACAAATCCACGTGGCGATAGCCTTACCGATTTCATAGTTATCTCGGTCAACATAGGTAACATACTTATCAGTAAGCACACTGGAGCCGAGTACAATTACAGAGACTCCCATATCGGTAGCCTTCTCAATTACATTTACCAAGGCGGACTCACTTAGAGGTGAAACCAGAAGAGCGTCGATGTCCTTGGTGAGAAGGTTCTCAATCTGATCAACCTGTATGTTGGGGTCACCTTCACAAGACTCATAGTAAACCTTTTCTATGAGGCCCTTATACTTTATATCGAATGAGTACTGAATATGGTAATTCAGTGATTTGGCCCAGTCATTTGTCGGACCTTCATTAGAGACGCCTATAACGAACTTGCCATCATCAGTTTCTTCCTCTGTAACAGGCTCTTCAGCAGCTTCCTCTACTTCTTCAACTATCTCTTCAACAGCAGAAGTATCGGCTGGCTTGCAGCTGACCATTATTGAGAAAGATACCGCCATGGCCAATACCAATAAAATACTTATTACTCTTTTCAACTTAGTCTCCTTTCAAATAGGTTTTGTTTATAAAAATAAATTACTTTTCTTTTCATCACCTCCTACATAATCATTTCTGGTAGATAATTAAATGATAAGAAAACCGACCTCCTTTCATTGATATAAGTGGCCTTCACGAAACTCTGAAACCCTTTACTGGTGCGGGTTTCAGGCACTACCCATTTTAGAGTTGCCCTCCACCTTCTAAACCCTGTATTCATGCGGGTTTCGGAAGGTAGCCTTTGGCCAAATTGGCCCATTTTAGCTCTTCTAGATGGGGGTGGAGGGCAAAAATCTTAAGCCTGTAGTTTCGTGAAACCCCTATTTTTTTAATTTTTAGAATACGCTTCAAGCCTTATCCCATCTAGGTTTGGCTGATTTACTTTTTTACCTCCTCTCCCTTAGAATTGTTTTTATTTACTACCGGTTTTTTAACACCTTCACGAAATTAGGAGGTATAGGTTATGTATCAGCCTGCTTTATTTGATCTCGAGGATATTTTTGGCAAACCGCTAAGAAGATATGAGTTATTTTTCTCTGTACTTGACCTTAGCTTACTTGAAAAGGGTACCAGTGTTGGAAGAAAGCCAATTAGCAGGACCGCTATTTTCCCGACTGCTTTCAATCCTTATGCAAAAGCCCTCCGTTATAGGTATTACCACTACGGCAAATCTTTGCACTATCTCCCATATCATTGTCTTAGCTGTTGTCTATTTTTCCTCGTTTATCAAAGAACCTAATAAAATTCGGTTTGTTAAAAGTTTCCCCCCGAATCTTTAATTTCGTGAAGCCCTATTTAATATAATTAAAATAATATAGCATTATATATGCTGTTTATTTATTTCTTGTGAAAAAAACCATGAGCAGCGCTAGAATCAGCACCAGACCCTCTACAACATGCTGGAAGGGCGCTGAAAGCCCTAAAAGTATCACAAAATTTATAACAATTGTCATTATTAGCGTTCCGCCGATAACCCCGATTATCGAGCCTCTGCCTCCGCCTAAATAGTTGCCACCGATAACTGCTGCTATAAGACATTTGAACTCATAACCTGCCCCAATCCATTGATCCGCGAAGCCGATATAGCCTGCTAAAACCATAGAGGCCAGAATTGAGAGGAAGCCGCAAACCGCATAACTTTTAATAATTGTTGAATTAGTATTTATGCCTGAGAATTTAGCCGCTATTTTGTTTGTTCCAACCGCTATCAGATTTCTTCCGTACACCGATTTGTTCAGCACTACATAGCACACAACCACAACAAGTATAAACACGATAACAGCATTTGGAATCATACCAGTTCTATCTCTGCCAATATAACGTATCATTTCTGGAATTGTTCCCGCCGGCTTGATACCAGTTACTGACATTCGTATACCAGTTATAATACTTCCCATGAACAAAGTAGTGAGGAATGGCTGTACATTATATTTTGTTACAATAATGCCATTAATAACACCAACTGAAATACCTAAGGTAAACGCCAGTATAATACCTATAACCAAACCCCATAGACCATAAAGGTTGTAGGCATAAGTAAATATTGTTATTCCCACTTGCATAGTCGCAGCTACCGAAAGATCAACACCTCCGCCAACAATTACAAACAGCTGCCCGACCGTAAGTACACCCAGAGCGGAAGCCTGACGCAGCATATTGAACAGGTTGTCAAAACGCAGGAATACTGGCCTATACAGGCCTGATATTATAAGAATCAGTATCAGTATTATAAAAACACTGTTATTCTTATTGATTTTGAGCTTTTTGATGCTATCTGTAAAGCTAAGATACATTTAAATCATTTACCATCCTATATAACTTAAGAATTTCATCTTAACTTATAACTACTCTGAAATCTTATCTTAGATTATTTAATATGTATATTTAATATGTATAGACATTGTGTTGTACTACAATTATCGTTTCTTGCTATCTTTTATTTTTAAAGCATCGCCAATCCTTCTATTTACCAATATTTTCAATCCTTTTAATATAATCATTTCACACCTTTTCAAAGATACCTGTTCTATCTTCACTTTTTGAAATACCACACTTTATATACACGGTTTCTATGCTCTGTGATTTTAGTCCGTCTAAAAACGACCGCGCCTCGGCAGTTTTTTATAATATCTTAAATAACAACAAGATTGCCAGCTTAAGTGACCTTTCAGCTGAACTCTATGAGAGATCTGCATTGGGCTTTGAGCCGGATGATAAACCAATCCCTGTAGAGAGGTTTTCTTCCTATCTTAAGAATACCTATAATTTACTTCTCCAGGAGGTAAGAGTCTCTCTTGTTAAGAAGCTTGTCGAGCTTAAAGCAGTAAAGGGCGAGTATCTCTCAGTTGACTCCTGTCCTATAATGGCCAATGTTAAAGAAAATAACTTAAAGACCAATGTGAGAAGCCGGTTTGTGAAGAGTAAGCCTCCTAAAAATGATCCAGACTGCAAAATGGGAGTGTTTTCAACTTTTATCTCCGGCAAGGCCAATGTAGAGTTTTTCTGGGGATACCGCAATCATATAATAAATGACGCAGAATCCGAGCTTCCCCTGGTCGAGACTACTCTTCCTGCCAATGTGAGAGGCACCAGTGTGGTTATCCCCCAGCTTGAGCTTGTAAAGGATGATCTTACCCTTAGGCCCTGTGCTGTGATTGCCGATTCTTAAGTATGATTCAGCTAATATAATTGAATACATACTGGATACTCTGGGTGCAAGGCCCAGGATCTCAAGAAACCCAAGAAGGGGTGCTCCTTTGAGTGCTGATCTTAACTCTTCCGGCATACCTGTATGTATTGCCGGATTTGAGATGCTTTCAAGAGTAATATTTTGGGACAGAAAGCAGAACAGAAAGCGCCGTAAGTATGTCTGCCCCATAAAGGGATCAAAGAAGTTTACCAAAGATCACCCCTATTGCCCCTGGTTTCATCCCAGATTTGTGGAAGGTAGCGGATGCTACAGGTATTTAAGGATAGATTCAGACATAAGAAGCAGTATTGATTATGGATCAGAGTCATTTAAGAGGGATTTTAGCAAGAGAAGCAGCAGTGAAAGAGTGTTTTCAAGACTGTTATCAATCCTTATGCAAAAGCCCTCTGTGATAGGTCTTGCCGCTACGGCAAATCTATGCACCATATCCCATATTACTGTCTTAGCTGTTGCCTATTTTCCCTCATTTGTCAAAGAACCTAATAAAACTCGGTTTGTTAAAAGCTTTCTACCGAATTTTTAATTTCGTGAAGCTCTAATATCATGGGTATTTATAATCTTTCACAATAAAATACTTAATTATTGCAAGCGCTCCCAATTTTAACCATTCTTTAGTTCTTTATAATATTTAAATTTTGCGGTTAATCTTATTTACTAGGAATCAGAAAACATTTTAAAATAATAAACATTATTTTTGCAAGCGCTTCCAGAAATTTATCACAATTTTTCTCCAATGTCAACCTATTTTTACAGCTTGTCATTTAAAAACCATCTATGAAAATCCCTGTCAATAAATAATTACTGACTATAATTGCTGTATTATAATTTTGCATTTCAATAAGTGATTACAAAACCAATCCAGTATTAATATTACCTTTGATTTTTCTGCTTGGTAAAGTAAGAGTTGGTTTAAAACTTATATTCTGCAGCAGTATTACCCAAAATTAAGATTTATATTATTTTTTCCAGCATAAGCTTTAGCAAGTGATATAAACATTGCACCCCGACTCTTTTTAATTTTGCCACTAAGATATGTATCCTTGATTATGCTTAAAAATATTCTTATCTGCTGCTCAGAAATCTTATCAACTATGGTTCGAAATGCTCCCAGACTGCGGTCATCTTCAAGCTCTTCTGCTATTTCTTTAGCTAGTTGCTCTTTTTCTCTGGACCTGTATCTCCTTTGTTCAGGATATTCCTCTATTTTGCTGTTATTGGAATATTTTCCCTTTGACTCATTATTTTTCTCTAATAGCTTCCCTTCTTTACCAGAGTCTTCTGTTTCTGTAAAATTGCATTTTCCCTCATCTTCTAAGGATTCTTGTATTTTTCTCCTAATATCGTTAATATCCTCTTCATCTTCTTCTGTCTTTTCCTTCATCTCCTCTCTAGAGTTTTCCACATCCTTTTCGCTACTGGCTCTATTAACGTTATTTAAATTGGTCTTTTTAATATTGGTATTGTTAGGGTATCTGGGAGATACCACCCCTGGTATCTGTGGTACACCACCCTGGTATCTGACAGATACCACCCCTTTTTTATTAATATTACTTTTGTCTTTAGGTTTCGGATTTAATAAAGTATATAGGTTTGACGTATAACCTTTATTATCTTTGGTTTTTCTAACTTCTTTTTTTAAAAGTCCTTTTTTGGTTAAAGACTTTACTACTCGCTTTGCCTGGACTTTCGCCATACTTCCCTTTTTTGCTATGGTTTCATAGCTCGGGAATGCTTTATTTTCACCGTTAACATATCTGGCAATAACTATATACACTGTTTTTTCATAAATAGTTAAGTCTTCCCTATCCAGTAGGTCATTTTCCAGATAAAACCAATTCCTTACCCGACCATCTCTTAAGTTATCCTTACTCATCATAGGACTTCCTATTTAAATCTTTATCTAATGCATAAAAGCCCGGCATTATACCGAGCTTTTTCAATTAAATAACTTTAATTTTCTTTTTAAATTTAAGGTTTATGTTAGGTGAGCTATAGCCTTCACCCGTCCAGCGAAAAAAAGTGTTGCTAGGCGAGCTAAGGAAGACGTCAAGGATCCCTGCGATATTAGAACTTCTTTTATTATCTTATTTTTTATATCCAGAAGAAGGACTATAAACTGTTCCTTTTTTAAATCTTTAAGAAGCGGGATATAATAATTTGCTACTTCCTCGCTGCACCTGAAACTTGTATTATTCCCATTTTTCTCGGAGATAGCCCTCTTGCCCAGCTCAAGTGCAGCCATTACCTGGGCTGCCTTTGCTCTTCCTATTCCATTAATTTTTAAAAACTCCGAAAGCGATAAATCGAGTAGATTCTTTAGGCTGCCGTATTCAGTCAGTATTTTTTTAGCCAGATCAAGAGCAGAGAACTTTTCTTTACTGCTTCCAATTCCTGTCCTTAGTATTATTGCCAGAAGCTCACAATCAGAAAGATATTCAGATCCCTTTTTAATAAGTTTTTCCCTGGGCCTCTCAAGCTCTGGCCAGTTTTTAATTGAGGTTTTAAGCAATTTTTTACCTGATATCGTTTATATAAAATTATTTTATATATTAACATATTTATGTATTTATGCAAATTAAATTTTATGTATTTATTAATGATTTAAAGAAAATGAATCTACTTAAGTATCAAATTTGAAATTCAAACCCCACGAAAAAGTCGTAATCCCTTTTTAATCAGGTCTATGTTTCCGACTGTTTATATACTTTTTTAGGCAACAGGGCATTGCAACAGACAACTAACCGTTTTCTTGTTGCTCAACTATCAAAATTTAATATATATTCCATAAGTCTACTTAAAATTTTTAATGTCTTTAATTATCACTATACCTTTAACATTTTAATTATCCATATATCTATATAATATTTATTCTCTAGGTAGAATATTTTCTAGTCTCAGTATTTTTATTTAATATATTTGGATAGGATAATATGTCAGAGTTGATATTTTATTTAACTTCTAGCCACTTTTCTTTTCCTGCACTATCCACTATAGTTTCACAAAGAATCAATTCCCTGTGTCCATCTTCAAAAGTTGGAAAATCAAACTGAGATTCCCCCCTGGTTAAAATTTGCCTATACACATTATTGAATAACTGTTTTGAGGTATCGGGGAACCCTTCTGTATGTCCACCAGGATAACTTGAATATTGTTTTACTGATTCATACATTAAGGAAGGATCCTTTAACAGTAGCTCATTTTTTGAATCTCTTTTTCCTATCCACATTTGATTGGGATCTTCACAATCCCAGGCAATTGATTTTTTTGTTCCATATATTTCAAAAGCCAATCTATTTTTTCTACCGGCTGCTACCTGATTAACTGTCATAGAACCATGAGCTCCATTATTAAATCTTAGCAGAACTGTAGCATAATCTTCTGTATTTATTTCTATATCTTTGTAATCGGAAGATTTAAGAATTTTCCCGGTATAAGTCTCAACAAGCCTTAAAGGTTTTTTCCTTGTTTTATAAAATGTACAGAAATCTGCACATACCCTTTCTACTTTTACTCCGGTAATATACTCAACCAAATCCAGCCAATGAGAACCTATATCTGCAACTGCTCTAGACTTGCCACTAAATTCTGGTTCAAGTCTCCAGTTATAATCTGTCTGGTAAAAAAGCCAATCCTGCTGGTAAGAGCCGTTAATTGCTAAAATTCTACCCAATTCACCAGCTTCTATCATGGCTTTTGCTTGCTGCATTAAAGGATAGAACCTGAGGTTAAAATGCACCGCTGCTGTTAGCCCTGTCCTTTTTACCAGTTCTAACAATTCCTTACCTTGTTCAGAACTAACTGCAAGTGGTTTTTCGCATACAACATGCTTCCCTGTCAGCAATGCTTGCTTTACCATTGGATAGTGGAGATGATTAGGTGTACATATATGAACAACCTCTATGGTTTTGTCCTCTAGCAACTCCTTGTAGTCTCCATAAGCCTTATATATACTTAGCTGTTCTGCTTTTTCTTTTGCTATTTCCATACTAATATCAGCTATAGCAACTACATCCACATACCCCAAGCGTCTTAAAGCCTCAACGTGAGCAGGCCCAATAAATCCGGTTCCTATTACTCCTGCATTTATTTTTATAATATTAACCCCCAACCTTTTAGTTTTAAGTTTTATTATAATATATATAACTTAAACACTTTTATGCCCAATATATATCCGTAGGTTTTTCCTTTATAGCCACTTCCTTTAAGAATTTAACGGTCTTTCTCATTCCTTCTTCTCCGGACATAAGAGCATCTTCATACTCAATACTTAAAACATAATCATAATTTTCCTTAACTAGTTGAGATACAAAGCTTTTCCACCAGTCATATCCATTGCCGTAGCCAACAATTCTAAACAGCCATGATCTGTTTTTTATATCTACAAATGATTTAGTATCTAAAACTCCATTTAATGCAGTATTATCCTTATCAATTTCTACATCCTTGGCATGTATATGAAACAGTGCTCCTGCCTCAGCTATCTTCTTTACTGAAGCAATAGGATCAATTCCCTGCCAGAATAAGTGGCTGGGATCAAAGTTTGCTCCAATTACCTCTCCCACATTTTCTCTTAATTTAAGAAGGGTTTCGGTATTGTATACCACAAATCCAGGGTGCATTTCTAAAGCTATCTTAACCTTGTGGTTCTTTGCCATTTTGGCCAATTTTTTCCAGTAAGGGACTACCTTTTCTTCCCACTGCCAGTTTAGGACCTCGGGATAGTCATCCGGCCAGGCACAGGTGACCCAGTTAGGAAATTTGTCGCTGTCCGAACCGCCGGGGCAGCCGGAAAATGTAGTTATAACAGAAACGCCAAGCTTTTCTGCCAGAAGAATAGCGTTTTGTATGTTTTTATCATGTTCTCTGGCTATATCTTTATTCGGATGTAGTGGATTCCCATGAACAGCAAGAGCACTTATCATAAGACCTCTTTTTTCTACTTCCTCTTTATATGATTTTATCTTCTCACTACTGGTCAGAAGTTCCTGGGCGTTACAGTGAGTATCACCCGGATAATTTCCTACACCGATTTCTACTGCATCAAGTCCTAAGCTTTTTACCTTATCCAGCATGTCCTCAAATTTAGGATGTGAATTATAAAAAACAGCTGTCAGTACTCCCAGTTTCATTTTTATCCTTTCTGTTATAATTTTTACTTAAGGGGTTTCCTGCATAGAGTGCATCTCGCGTAGTTATCTTTAATTAACTGACTGAAAAATCTCCGGTGTTCTCATATACGTATAATACCAAATAAAACGATACTGTAAATCAATCCTTAATGTATTCCATAATTACTTTTAATTAGATTAATAATTTCCTATGTCTTAAAGTTTTTTTATATTGCTGTTCTATAATAATCTTCTTCCCTGTCCTTTCTTTCCCACCTTTTGTGTCTATTAAAAAGACCTCACAAGACTAAAATCTAATTCAATCTTTCTTAAAAACTTTTCATAATCAAAAACTTGCATATTGCCTTTGATTTTAATAATACAGGTTATGATAACAACCAAGAAATAGATCAAAACATTACTATTTTATTAATGCCTAATTCATTTTTATAAAATAATTGATTTCAATAACCTTTATTTTATCAAAACTATTGTAAAAAAATACACTTTTTTATATTTTGTGAATCAGTGCTAAATTTTATTGTCCTTAGAAATAGGAGTAGTAAGGGTACATATAAAGACTAAAAGACAAACTCTTATGACATTTTATTTTATTTTGGTAATTATATACAAATTAGACCCAAATTATAAATAACCCTTGTTAGTCCATTTCTGAAATTCTGCCATATTAAACACGTTTAAAAGGTTATTGCCAATTTGGTTTTTTATCCATTCTTCTGCACCCTGTTTATATCCCCCACCATCTAGCAAGAGAATTGTTTTATGTGGATATTCCATTTGAATATTTATGATAAGATAGGGGTATTTTTCGTCAACAGACCCACCAGATTGTTGCCACTTACATTCTATTATTAAACAATCCCTTTGTTTCTCTGGATGATAGACAATAAAATCACAATAGCTGTTTGTTTTGTAAATAGTTTTTCCAAGATAATAGCACTAACCGCCTTTTACGTCATTACTCTCGCCGCTGGCTTGGCTGACTTGGTTGTCTCTTCTTGAATGACAAACTGCCACCCCTCTGCTGCAGGGTTCTGATGGACAGTGCCCCTACTAAAATGGCCCCCATGATGATGTCCCGGTAGGCTGGCTCAAATCCCAGCAAGTTTACGCCGTTAGTTATGATGGTTAGCAGTAGGCACCCCAGCCCAGTTCTGATGATTGACCCCCTGCCGCCGGTGAGGAGGGCTCCGCCAAGTATTGGCGCGGCAATAGCCGGCATCAGATAACCATCTCCTATCAGCGGTCTCGCCGAGAGCGCTCTACTAACCATTATCAACCCGGCAATGCCAGCCATTAAACTGCTTATAATGAAAAGGGTGAACTTCACTCTCTTGGTGGGGATTCCCATCAACATCGCTGCTCTTGTATTCCCGCCGGTACTATATATCCATCGCCCAAATCTAGTATATCTCAAAATGATTCCAGATATTATAATCAATCCAACCATCCAGAATACGGCTGTGGCGGTATCACCGACAAAGTCAAACCTGCCAAAAAATATCCGTGGTATCAGATCATTCCTGAGTAGAACGGCTCTGTAATCAGTTACTATATAAACTATTCCCTGTACCCCTACCAGCGTGGCCAGAGTTACAAGGAAGGATGGTATTCCCACTCTTGTCGTGAAGAACCCGTTAACTATACCCACAGCAAGTGCTGCAAGCAGACTGACCAATATGAGGTAAAACGTGTTGCCTGGGCTAGCAACTGCTGCCACCGCAGCGGAGAGCGAGAGCACCGAAGCAAACGAGATATCTATCTCTCCCCCTACCAGCAAAAAGTGCACCCCCATTGCCAGGATTGCTAGAATACTCATGCTTTCAAATAGCACTTTAAAGTTTAGCAAAGTGAAGAAGTGTGGACTCGAGTAAGAAAATAGAATAATTAGAACAACGATTGTTATTATTAGAATGATACCATTTATGTCAAGAAGCGTCCGCTTTATTTCACGAGTATCCACGAGTTTCTCTCCTTTCATCACATATGCTGGAATATCTTTTCCTTGCTAAAGCCTTCTTTGATCTCGGATTCAAAAGCCAATTCCCCAAGTTTCAGTATTATCATCCGGTCACATAACTGGATGACATCATCTAGATCATGGGTTACAAAAATCAGGGGACAAATTTCTTTGATTTCTCGAAAAAGAGTAAATAGTCTTATTTGTGCCTTTTCAGACAGAGCTGTGGTGGGTTCGTCTAAAAGGAGAATTTTCGGTTTGGAGTATAACGCCCTCGTTACCGCAACTGCCTGTCTTTCTCCTCCAGAGAAATTTGTAATTTCCTCCATAACGTCGAGGTGAAACCCCACCTCCACAAGGCATTTGTTGGCCTCTTCTCTCATCTTTTTGAAGTCGACGAATCTGACCCAACCCTTTGTATATCGTTTGATAGGTTCTTGCCCGATGAAGAAGTTCTCTGCCACGCTTAACTGTTCAACCAAGGCCGACTCCTGATAAACACACTGTATGCCCTCTCGGATAGAGTCTCTGGGGTTGTTGAATTCCTTCTTCTCTCCTTCTATATAAATTTCACCACTTGTGGGTTTGAAGACTCCACGAATAATCTTAATTAAAGTGGATTTACCAGCCCCATTATCTCCTACTAATCCTAGAATTTCTCCTTTTCTTAACTCGAAGCTCACATCCCTGAGAGCCTGAATATGACCAAAATTCTTTGATATGTTCCTACATTCCAAGACGATATCAGAACCTACTTGTTTCTTTGACAGAGACCTTCCAGATTTTGAGCTAACCATTCTGATTTGTACCTCCTTAATCCCCAGAATAGAACAAAGTGGGTGGCACAGCAACATAATACTACCACTATGCCACACTCACTTGTCCATTCATTTTAACCGCGTAGTTATCTCTCTCGTGTAGTCTGCTCTATTCTTCTAGCAAGTCCAGCACATCTCGGGGTAGGGGTCCCAGGGTACCCGCCGTCTGTTTGTAGAACCCGTCCACAAGATTGGCCCTTACGATGGGGTAGGTCATACTAACGAAGTAGCCCTGTCCTACTTCATCTTCGAGGCCCAACGCCCACTTAAAAGCAGCCCTGATCGAATTTCGCCCCATCACGATGCAATCGGCTGCACCACAGCCAATTATCGGGTGGTCACGGTCTGCAATAAAGCTTGCTCCAGTTATACCGCCGAGGTCTGGAGCCGCCACAATCACCTCTCCTACCTTACCTAAGGCGGTTACCGCCTCCGCTGCTCCGGTTGCCGGTCCCATCATCCAGGTAGCCCAAACAGCATCTATTTCCGGGTTAGCTTGCAACATACCCACGGCTATGTCATACCCTTCGGCCGGGTCAGTGAATCCCTCTCTGGCAACTACTTCAATGTCAGGGTACTCGGCAAAGGTGTCCTCCGCCCCCTCCAGGCGCATGACATTGGTCCATTGCTCCAGAGCAAAGTATATTATCCCAACCTCTCCCTCATAGTCCATCGCATAGGCAAGTATCTCAGCCGCAGCTGCTCCTTGCCCATAGCCGTCAGCATCTACCAGGCCGATGTAATTAGCTGTATCGGATAGTCCCACGGGTGTAGTCCAATTGTGAACTTGTGGAACCCCGGCTTCTGACAGCTCGACGAAGGCTGGGCCCAAAGTCACTGCATCCCATGCTTGTGCAATGAGGAAACTCATATCATCAGCTTTAGCTACTAAACCAACTACCTGGTCCATCTGTTCCGATATCGACCCAGCTCCCATGAATGGTATTGGCTCCTTCCCCACCGAGGCAAGCACTTCATCCATCCCAATCTTGTTTAGCGTTTCTGTTACGTCGAGGGTGCCAGCCATGAAAGAGTACTCTCCTAACTCCAAGTCCTCAGCTGCCGCTATTTGTGCCGCGGTGAGTTCCAGCTGGGCGGCGCCCAATACGGGTTCATCCTCAGGACCACCTGGAGTCCAGGGGACAGCGAGCTCCTCTTCCAGGTCCAGTATCCATTCCAGCGGTACCTCTCTGAACTTTCCGGTGGTTTCGACCTCTTCTTCCTCAACTGCTTCTTCTTCGGCTTCTTCCTCTTCTTCTTCAACTACTACTTCTTCTTCAGCTACTACTCCCTCTCTATCACATCCTATCAGCGAAAAGCTACCAACCATAACTATACTTGCTATTGCCGCTAATAGAATCATCAGTTTCTTCTTCATTTCATATCCTCCTTTTTGATAATTTGCTTCGGGTCTTTGACCCTTAATTTTAAAACCTTACACATTTTTCTCGATAAAACCACCTCCATTCACAAGCTAATATCTCTACAATTCATGTCAATTCTTATTTAAGATAATTTGACAGATAATTATAGGACAATTCAGCTGCTTTCGCAGGATCACCTTCATATCCATCAGCCTCTACAGTAAATTCACCATCAAAACCGGTATCTAACAATATATTAATAATTTTTCCGAAGTCGATCTTTCCTTCTCCGAGTGGTAAAAACCTTCCAGAGTCGTAATCTTTTAAATGAATATATTTAATTCTATTAACATATTTTGTTACTACTTCAATAGAATTTCCTCCGCCTGCTTCAACATGGCCAGTATCAGGACATAAATTAATATCTGTAAGTGGCATTAGTATATCAAGTTGATCAGGTCCTTGAACTATTGTTCCTAAATGGGGATGATAACTAGCTATAAGATTATAATTCTTAGAAATATCAATGATCTCATTAAGTCCTTGCCCCAACATATCGTAATCTTCTTTCTTTATCCCTTCAGACCTGATGGCACCTCCACCTACAACCAAATGTTTAGCACCAAATTCAGATGCTATTTCAGCTGCTTTCTCTATTTTATAAAATTCTTCTTCAATGATTTCCCTGTAGATAAAGTTAGCCCCGAAGTATACAGCAAGTAGGGTAAGATTATTCGAGCTTAACAGTTCTTTAAATTCTTCCTTATTCTGAGAATACTCCATTAGATTTCCATCAAATATCTCTATCATGCTAAAGCCAGCTTTAGATATAGCCGATACTGCATCTTTTGTTGGCCCTGTGGACAGGTAAAATAAATCCTTTATTGAAGTTACTCCCGCAGGATGTCCTACTACACCACCCCAAGCATTAGTCATATAAGCTACTTTCATTTTTTTATCTCCTTCTATAGATTTTCTAATATTTAGTTTATATTAAGCTCCTATTCAAAATTCATTTTAATCCACTCTCTACTTTCAGCAGACTTCACAACAGAATTACAAATCACTGCAATCCTGTAACCGTCTTCAAAATTTGGAGAAGCATCAGTATTTTCAACTATTGCTTTTATAAAATCATAGCATTCTACTATCTTTATCTCGCTAAAACCTATGCCGAGTGCAGGTATAGGCCACAATCCCTCTCCATAGGGGTGCGCCGGGCCTGTATATATAGTTCTAAAACCTCTTCTATCACTTGGATCATTTGCAAAAAATACTTTTAATTCATCTCTTCTCTCATAATTGAATAGAATTGAACCTTTATCTCCATGTATTTCTAAAGTAATAAAATTATTCCTACCCCATGCATTCCTTGTCGCTTCTATGCTTCCTACAGCACCATTAGAAAATTTAATCATAAAAGATACTTCATCATCTACGTCAACAGCAGCTTTTTTAATTGATTTATTTTCATCTGCCTTAACTGTACCGAGTTTATCAAGTGTATCTTCTTGGAGGGGTCTTTCTTTAATATAAGTTTGCATAACCGCATTAACTTCTGTAAATTCTCCAACCAAATATCTTGCCATATCAATTACATGGGTCCCAATATCACCTAAAGTACCACTACCAGCTATTTTCTTCTGAAACCTCCACGAAAGGGGGCATAAGGGATCAGCAGACCAATCCTGTAAATAGGTTGCTCTGAAATTTAATATCTTACCTATTGCCCCTTCACTAATGAATTTTTTTGCTAAAGCTACTGCTGGAGTTCTTCTGTAATTGAATGCCAGCATATTTCTTACTCCTGCCTTTTTAACAGCATCAAACATAGATTTAGCTTCTTTTACATTTCTAGCAATAGGTTTTTCACAATAAATATGCTTGCCAGATTCAGCAGCAGCAATTGCAATTTCTGCATGAGAATCATTCGGAGTTGAAATATCAACTATATCTATTTCTGGATTTGATACAACCTCCTCCCATTTATTAGTATATTTTTCAAAACCGAATCTGCTTGCTGCTTCCCTTGCCCTTGTCTCATCAAGATCTGCTATAATTTTTCTAATAGGCATCGCTGGCGCCGGCCAAAAAAATATTGGCATACCCGCATACGCTAAGGAATGAGCTTTGCCCATAAACCCAGCTCCAATTAAACCTACATTTAAATTTTTCATAGTTGCCTGTCCTTTCCTTTTTAATTAATTGTTATATCTTTTAAATTTTTAGAGAAGAAGATACCTCTCCTAAATTTTTTAAAGTACTTTTTATTGATTCCTAGATATTTTGAGGCAAGACCTCTAATAATGAATCAGGTTCTTTTTCTTTTATAATATCCTTCCATGCCTTTGATAGATTATTTGGTGTTACTAAATATGGTTTCACTCCAATAAAAGGTGGCACGCTTTTGCCGAGCATTGCATTTGCAGCAGCATAAGCCATTGCTACTCCTTGTTCATAAGGACGTTGTGCGCTTAAACCTTTAATCATTCGGCCTTTTGCCATATTTATTGCAACTTCGATATCAAGATCACATGTCACAATAGAGATATCTTCTCTACCCAAATCTGACAACGCTTCCATAGCTCTTAGAGCCGGACCATCCCAGGACACATAAATGCTTTTTATCTCAGGATTTGCTTTTATCATTTCCTTGCAAATATTGTAAACCCTGTCCTCTTTAATAAAACTTTCTTTACTTACAATTTCGATATTTTTAAACTCTTCGTGTATAACCTGTTCAGCTGCTGAGTCTCTCTGTTTAGTTCCAAAGAAGGGCGCTCCGTGTATTATTAATCCTATTTTTGCCTTTTTAAAATTCTTAAAACACTGTCCCAATAACTTACCGGCATTATGCCCGTTTTCGCGTTCATTAACAGAAATGCAGGTTACATAATCACCATGTTTCAATTCTATTGGTACATTATTTATTAAAATTAATTTGGTATTGCTTTTAGCTATTTTTTTGTAGTTTGGAGCTGTTACTATATCATCACAAGGGATACTTATTATTATATTCGGCTCCTGCAGCATCAGACTATCTAATTGTTTAATCTGAAGATTAGCATCGAAGTGGGCATCTGTAATTGCAATTAGCTTAATATTAAGTTTGTTAAAAACATCTCTAATTCCAAGTTCAATTAAACGCATCCATGCTTTACCAGAATAATGGAAGGATATTGCTGCATTATAATTACCATTACGTACTTCTTCAATTTCTGATTCAGATAATACTAATACATCAGGATATACTGATTTTTCTCCTAAAGGTCCTCTGCCAATTATTTGTGTTGACTCTCTTACATTGAGTGTAACAGGGACTTTATTTATCAATTGTTTTACTTCTACACCTGATATCATTTTAAATAATATATCCAAAGCAATTTTTCCAATTTTATCCGGATATTGTGTTATTGCTGTCAATCCAGGGTTAAATATATTTCCAAGTCCATAGTTATCATAACCCACTACAGAAACATCTTTCGGACAATCCAAACCATGTTCAGATAAAAATCTCAATACAAACAGGGTAAGTTTCATATTAGTGCATATCATTGCAGTAGGTTTATTGTTTATATCCAGATATTTTTTGAAAATATCATCTAGTTCATCACTCTTTTTCCCGGCAACCAATATTAAATTCTCATCAAATTTAATATCATACTCAGCAAGCGCTTTTTTATAGCCCTGGATCTGTTCACCATTTATATTTGGCCCACTTGTCCACTGAAATAATCCTATTTTTTCATGCCCGTATTTTATAAGATGAGAAGTGGCAAGATAGACGCCATCAATATTATTCGAAAGAACAGTATTTACCTCTAATCCTTCTACCGCGCTACCCATAAAAACAACTGGTATTTTTGAATCAATTAGTTGCTTTAAATCAGGAGGACTTAGTGAAAAAGGTGCAATAATGACTCCTTTTATTTTCTTTTCTGATATTACTTGATTTAAATATGTCAGTTCTCTCTCTTTATCTTCATTGTAGGTATAAATTAACAAATCATAGCCTTTTTCTTTTAATTGACTCTCAATATTTGTTGCGATTACTGAGAATAATCGACTTGAAATATCTGGTACTAAAAGACAAATTACTTTTCTTTTTATTTCACTTAAAACTCTTTCAGAATCCTTAGTTCTATATCCTGTTTTTTCAATAGACAATTCTACTTTTTTTATTAAATCCGGGCTTACATATCTTGTATTATTTATTACATGTGAAACAGTTGCTGTTGACACTTCTGCTTCTATAGCAACTTCCTTGATTGTAGGTTTCAAAGTAACCTCTTAAAAATTGTAAAATGATTAATGATTTACGTAAATTTAACAAAATATAGCTAATTTGTCAATATATTATTAATAAAATTTTATTTTTTAGCTATATTTATCATTAATATAGGTTTTATTTGTATTTTACTTAAATTTTACGTAAATTAATCCGCTCTAGGTTTGAGTCTTAAGAAAAAGCTATACTTTCAGTAAATGTTTTTGATTCCAATTCTAATTTTCTTATAGGATTATTTATATCTATTTTCACTAATAGTCGCTATTACCACTTTAACCTGTGGTATCTACTTTTAATTCTCTACTTCATATATAACAGGATACCTTTTTCACATAGGATAGTGCTATAGCCCTCAAGCAGATCATAAACTCTTTAAGAGAAGCAGAAGTACTTATAAGTCAAGGTAATACCACCGCACAGGCTGCTAGACACCTTGGTATTACAGAACAGACCTATTACCGCTGGAGGAAAGAATACGGCGGTATGAGAATTAACCAGACTAAAGGAGCCAAAAAAAGGAAAATGCCCGGCTTAAAAAAACTAGTAACCAACTAGCCCCAGACCTTGCCATACCAGAGAATGTGGCTATATTATCGGCAACATAAATTATATAATATTAGCTCAGTGAAATTTCCCATGGATAGATAATCATCATGCAGTGTTTTGTATAATTCCTGTGATTTTTTATATGTGATGTGTAGCAAATCATAAGTCTTCTTACTCAAAAAGAATGACCTTGTAATACCATAGTCAGATGCAGGAGATTTTTTAAATTTATAACCAATATCACTAGATAATTTTTTTAACGAATAATTAAATAAATCGTTATAAAATTCAAACTTGCTTCTTCCTTTATATCTAGAATAAAAATCTAAAAAGTCGCATATCACAATATAGTTTGGGTTAATTCTTATAACTTTTCTAATATAATCTTTATCCCGTCTTCTATTAACCATCTCTAGATTACTCTCTTCTGGCTTGTTTACTAATTTGTTAACATTTTTAGCTAATAATATCATATTTACCACTTTTCTTTAAAATTTATATTCTGTGGTAAGATTACCTGAAATTAAGATTTATATTATTTTTTCCAGCATAGACTTTAGCCAGTGATATAAACATTGCACCCCTACTTTTTTTAATTTTGCCGGTCAGATATGTATCTTTTATTATACTTAAAAATATTCTTATCTGCTGCTCTGAGATTTTATCAACTACAGTTCGAAATGCTCCCAGGCTGTGATTATCATTAAGCTTTTCTGCTATTTCTTTGGTTAGTAGTTCCTTTTCCCTGGACCTATATCTTTTTGGTTTAGGGTACTCCTCTACCACCCTGTTTTTGAAGTATTTACATTTTAAATTAGTGTCTTTGTCCTTTCTAGAGTCTTTAGGCTTTATTAAGCTACATTTTCCCTCATCTTTTAAGGATTCCTTTATTTTTCTCCTAATATCGTTAATATCATCTTCACTTTCTGCAATTTCTTCTTTAATCTCCTCCTCAGAGTTTTCCACATCCCTTTTTCTACCGGCTGTATTAACGTTATTTAAATAAGTTTCATTAACGTCAGTATCATTAGGGTTGGATTTTCCGTATTCTAGAAGTGGCTTTTTTCGTTCTCTAGAAAACGGATTTTCCGTTTTTAGATATTCCTTAATTTCTGGTTTTAATACATAAATCATATTGGATTTCCCCTGTCCAAGCCTTTTATCAATTATTAGTCTGTATTTGACGAGTTTTCTTTTATATGTAGTAACAGTTTCCTTATTTATTTCTAAAAGATTTGAAAGCTCCTCTCTGCTGAAAACTAAATATATAAATCCTTTTTCATCTTTCCAGTTGTTTTTTATAGACAGATCAAGCCTGTCCCTTAATATTGAATACATTAATTTTGGACCAAGAGAGAGTCCTTTATATTTAGGGTTTCTAAAAAGAGCTTTTGGTGTTTGGTAAAACCTTAGGGTTATCTCTTCTTTTAAAGTATAAAATCTGTTTGAAGGGATAGAATTATATTCTTTGTTGTTTGGAGAGCCAGTGAAGTTACTGGAAGACAGTCCAGATTTTTTACTTATATTTCCTCTATTATCTCTTAAGTTACTCCTATTCACTAGAGGATTCCCCACTTAAATCTTTATCTAATGCAAAAAGCCCGGCATTATACCGAGCTTTTGTATTTAAATAACTTTGATTTTCTTTTTAAATTTAAGGTTTATGCTAGGTGAGCTATAGCCTTCACCCGTCCAGCGAAAAAAAGTGTCACTAGGCGAGCTAAGGAAGCTGTAAGAGAACCCTTGGTATGAACCCCAAAAACTAGACACAAACTTGTCTTAGCTCAGAATAAACCCTGCAGGAATTTTTTTCAATAAATATATGTTCAAATTCTTCAG
>JABUBN010000042.1_pt1 | contig 32562 bp, 28 predicted proteins | sample 7240341 | NCBI WGS metagenome assembly JABUBN01 (sample SAMN07256345, study PRJNA390944) | subsurface metagenome | isolation source: Methane hydrate marine sediment | place: Pacific Ocean: Eastern North Pacific, ODP site | reverse complement strand
ACGGAGTGGTAGTCATTCCTCAAAAGAGAGCAGTGGAAATTACCAATCGGGCAATGGACGTATTAGAGAGGGAGAACAGGATACGAAAAGAGATTAAACAAGGCGGGACCCTGGGAAAAGTTACAGAACTCTTGAAATGGGAGAAAAAGTAAGACATTTCCCCTTGAGAAAAATATTTAGGGGGCTAGTAGAATGGAATTTAAGGGAGTGTGTACAGCGATTGGCAGCTTACCTCACCAGGACGTTGACAGAGCCTGTGAGATAGTGTTGGAGAGTTTTCCTCAAATACCGGCTTGGCCACAACTTCCCAAGCGTAATTTACGGGAGAATATGTATGTACAGGTGAGTGAAGGGATGCCTTGTCTCGTCTTAGATGAGGAGAAAGGAAAGGTCTACTTCCAGACAAAAGGAGATATAAGTGGGGAGTTAGAGAAGTTCTATGAAAAGATAATAGAGAACAAAGTCGATTATTTTAAGATTAGCGAGGATTACGCAGCAGGGTTCCACGCTTTTATGGAACTTGTTAGAAAGACTCTCTCAAAGGAGGGGGAGGGAACTGGTATTTTAGCGCTCAAGGGACAACTTATTGGTCCTATTAGTTTCGGACTCACTGTTACTGACGAAAATAGAAAATCCATTCTTTACCACGAGCAGCTTGTGGATGCAGTAGTGAAGACTTGTGGGATGAAGGCTCGCTGGCAGGTTAGAAGAATGAAAGAGGTCTTCCCTCAAATTATTATTTTTATAGATGAGCCCTATCTTGCGTCCTTTGGTTCTGCTTTCGTCTCACTGAGTAGAGATGAAGTGGTAAATTATCTGAATCAGGTTATCGACTCCATTAAATCAGAGGGAGCGATTGCCGGGATACACTGTTGTGGGAACACAGACTGGTCGATTCTTATGGACACAAAAGTGGACATTATAAGTTTCGATGCATATAGTTATTTGGAAACCATTAGTTTGTACCCAGAAAAGTTAAAAGAATTTTTGAGTCAAGGTCGACACTTAGCATGGGGTATTGTGCCCGCATCCTCCCAGGTAATGGAAGAGGAGATAAACAGTTTAATTAAAAGATTCGAAGATGGATTGAAACTCTTAAACAGTAAAGGTGTAGAGAGAGAAAGGATTCTGGGGAATTTATTGATTACTCCCAGTTGCGGCACAGGAACTCTACCGGTAGAGGTTGCTGAGAAAGTAGTGAAGTTGACCAGAGGAGTTTCCGATAATATTAAAGCCAGTTATTTCCGGGGGTGAGTGAGTGAAGGAGTTAGTCGAACCCTTACAGTGGATAGGGGAAATTTCCCCTCTATCTCCTCCGCATAAGTTATTCCGGCAATTTTTGAATAGTCGCTATAGCTTTTTCCTGGAAAGCGGAGGTTCTGCAGGCGATTTCAGCAGGTATTCGTTCATCGGTAGTGAGCCCTTTCTTGTGTTCAAGAGCAAGGGAAAACAGATTGAAATTTATGAACAAGGACAGACTCAGAGATTCTCGGGAGACCCTTTTGATGTTCTCAAACGGCTCATTTCTCAGTACAACTTAGCTTCTTCTGGACATTCTCCTTTTCCCGGTGGAGCAGTGGGTTATTTTGGCTATGACTTATGCCATTTCGTGGAAAAATTGCCCAGAAACAGCTTTGACGATTTACAACTTCCCGACTGCTATTTAGGTTTTTATGACCTGGTGTTATCTTTCGACCACTTAACGGGTAGACTGTTCATCTCTTCGTCGGGTCTTCCGGAAAAAGAACCGGCCAGAAGAAGAGAGAGAGCCAAGTGGCGACTGGAAGAAGCGATGGAGATATTGAACAAAACTTCCCCAGAAGATTTCTCAGTCAGAGAAGAATACAATATTGGGGAAATAAGCTCGAATTTTTCACGGCCAGCTTATCTTGACGCTATAGAGAGAGTCAAAGAGTATATCAGGGCAGGAGACATCTTTCAGGTAAACCTTTCCCAGAGGTTTGTATGTTCTCAGATGGCTTCGCCGTTCATTATATATGAGAAGCTTCGTCGAATTAATCCGGCACCGTTTGCCAGTTTGTTAAATTTTCCTGAACTAACTATAGTAAGTGCCTCTCCCGAAAGGTTCTTACGCATATCGGGAAGAAAGGTTCAGACTCGTCCTATTAAAGGCACGCGGCCCCGGGGTAGAGACGACCTCGAAGATAAAGAGTTAGCCAGAGAACTCTGGGAAAGTGAAAAGGATAAAGCAGAACTAATAATGATAGTTGACCTGGAAAGAAATGATTTGGGGAGAGTTTGCGAATACGGCTCTGTAAAGGTACCCAAACTCATCACTCTGGAGACCTATCCCACAGTCTTTCATCTTGTTTCTACGGTGGAGGGAGTGCTAAAGGAAGACAAAGACCACATCGACTGTTTAAGAGCCTGTTTTCCAGGGGGGTCGATAACAGGTGCGCCCAAGATAAGGGCTATGGAAATAATCGATGAGCTGGAGCCAAATCAGAGGGGGGTTTACACTGGCTCTATCGGATACATAGGATTTAATGGCGAAACCGACCTCAACATTGTAATTAGAACCATGGTAATTACTGCTGGAAAGATATACTTCCACGCTGGTGGCGGAATTGTAGCCGACTCTGATCCCGCGTCAGAATATGAGGAGACGCTACATAAAGCCAGAGCTTTAATAGAAACTCTGACTATGGGGAAAGGGAAAGAGGCGCTTACCCATCCCAGCAGTTTGTAAACTGAGCCTTTTGGAGTCCTCCCAAAAGGGAGGTTGGAGTGTCAAGCGAAAGCTTGATCAGGGTGAAACTTTCGTTTCACACTCCAGAATTTTGGAGGGTCGGGAAAGTTCTGAATATGGAGAAAATCTTTCTCAATGGTTCTTTTGTGAATCTTGCCCAGGCAAAAATTTCCGTCTTCGATAGAGGATTTCTCTATGGAGATGGTCTATTTGAGACAATGCGAGCCTATTGGGGTGAAGTTTTTCGCCTGGAAGACCATCTGGATAGGCTATTCCGCTCGGCAAAAGAAATAGAGATCTCTTTCTCCTATACTCGAAAAGAGCTAAAAAATATAATCAAGAGAATACTAAAAACAAATAATCTTTCCGAAGCCTATATAAGACTTACTCTTTCCAGAGGAGTTTCCGAGACTGGCTTAATTTCTAAATCTAAATCATCAGCCACTTTAGTAATAGTGGCCAGAAAGTTCAAGCCACTTTCTCCTGTAGAGTATAGAAGAGGATGGAGAGCTACAGTAGTTGGGCCCAGACAGAATCAGGCATCCCCTGTATCCAGATTGAAGTCGCTCAACTTTCTAAATAATATATTGGCCAGAAAAGAGGCAAAAGCCAAGGGAGTTGATGAGGGAATTTTGCTCAATACTATAGGTGATGTTACTGAAGCTTCGACGAGCAATATCTTTTTGGTGAAAAGAGGAATTGTAATTACACCACCAGAAGAGTCAGGGTTATTGCCCGGGATAACGCGAAGAGTCGTTCTGGAGTTGGCTACCAGCCTGGGACTTAAGGTATATAAAAGAAGGATTTCCTTAGATGAGCTGATAGGAGCAGAGGAGGCTTTCCTTACTAATTCTTTAATTGAAATTATGCCCCTGGTAGAAATAGATTGTCGTCGAATCGGCAAGGGAAAACCAGGCACCCTCACTCAGAGAATCCATAAGGCATATAAAACCCTGGTGAAAAGCGAAATTGGGAGAAAAGAATGAAATTGGCAATAACCGGTAAAGGGGGAGTGGGAAAGACTACTCTGGCTGCAGGATTGGCCCTTAGTTTTTCTCAGGAGGGGAAGAAAGTTATTGCTATTGATGCCGACCCCGACAGTAACCTGGCAGCCACTCTCGGCTTTCCTGAACCGGAGAAGATAGTCCCCCTTGTGGAGATGAAGGAACTGATTGCAGAGAGGACAGGGGTTGAACCCGGCACAGTGGGAGGCTACTTCAAACTCAATCCCAAAGTAGATGATATTCCTGATAAGTTTTCCAAAGAGCATCAAGGCATAAAACTTCTGCTTATGGGAAGGGTAAAGAAGGGTGGAAGTGGATGTTTCTGTCCTGAAAACGCTTTTCTTAAAGCAATACTTTCCTATCTATTTTTTAGTCGGGAAGATATTGTAATTCTCGATATGGAAGCAGGCATAGAACATTTAGGAAGAGGCACAGCAGAAGGAGTGGATGGTCTCATTGTGGTTGTGGAGCCGAGTATGAGGTCTCTGGAGACGGCGTTTAGAATTAAGTCTCTGGCAAAAGATTTGAAAATAGAAAGAGTTTTTCTTGTTGGTAATAAAGTTCATAGTGATGAAGATATAGATTTCATTAGAAAGAATAGTTCTGATTTTGAAATTTTGGGTTTCATTTGGTATAATAATAAGTTAATTGATAAAGTTACAAATTCTATAATTGCAGAGATAAAAGAAATTAAGGAAGGTTTAATCAGGAGGCAAGATGAGAGAGAAAGAGAAGTCCATAGATAAGGCAAGCCAGGAACTATTGAAGATTGCCGAAAAAGAGGGAATCGATACTGCATGGGATAGATATGAAGCGATGCTTCCCCAGTGTGGGTTTGGTGAACTTGGTCTTTGCTGCAGGAACTGTATTTTAGGGCCATGCCGGATTGATCCCTTTGAGGAGGGTCCCCAAAAAGGAGTTTGTGGGGCTACGGCAGAGATTATTGCCGCTCGAAATTTAATCCGTATGATTGCTGCCGGGGCTGCTGCCCACTCTGACCACGGACGGGACATTGCCCATACGTTGCTCATGACTGCTCAGGGAAAGACGAAGGGCTATGAGGTTAAGGATGAAGAAAAGTTACTTTCCCTTGCCAATGAGTTGGGAATAAAGACTAATGGAAAAGATAAGAAAAAAATTGCAGTGGAGGTGGCGGAAAAAGTATTTTCTGAGTTTGGTCAACAACACGGAGAGCTCCAATTTTCTCGCCGGGCTCCAGAGAAGAGACAGGCCTTATGGCGGAAACTAGGGATTATGCCCAGAGGAATTGACAGGGAGATTGTGGAGGTGATGCATCGTACACACATAGGAGTGGATAATGATTGTGAAAATCTCATAACTCACGGTATGAGAACTGCTTTAGGAGATGGATGGGGTGGTTCTATGATTGCTACCGAACTTTCCGATGTCCTTTTTGGGACCCCCAAACCTATCCGGGCTAAGGTGAACTTGGGTGTACTTAAACAGGATGAAGTCAACTTAGTAGTGCATGGTCACGAGCCTACGCTTTCTGACGTTATTGTCGCTGCTAGTCAGGACCGGGAGTTAATCGAACTTGCCAAAAAGAACGGAGCAAAAGGTATTAACTTAGCTGGAATCTGCTGCACTGCCAATGAGATTTTGATGCGTCATGGCATTCCTATTGCAGGAAACTTTCTCCAGCAAGAGCTGGCCATAGCTACGGGAGCAATCGATTTAATGCTGGTGGATGTGCAATGTATAATGCCTGCTCTTTCCTCAGTAGCTAAATGTTTCCATACAAAGCTTGTCTCCACTTCTCCCAAGGCAAAATTTCCCGGAACAGAACATGTAGAGTTCAAAGAAGAGGAAGCTCTGCCTATTGCTAAAAAGATTGTAAGAATGGCGGTGGAGAATTTCAAGAATAGAGTGAAAGAGAAAGTTAATATACCCAAAGAGAAAATGGATTTGGTGGCGGGATTTACTGCAGAGAGTGTGTTTAAGTTTCTGGGAGGGAAATATCGAGCTACTTATCGTCCGTTGAACGATGGTATAATCAGTGGAAGATTGAGAGGGGCAGCAGGTATTGTTGGCTGCAACAATCCCAAGATAAAGCATGATTGGGGTCATGTGGAGATGACTAAGGAGTTAATTAAAAATGATGTCCTGGTAGTGGTCACTGGTTGTTCAGCTATTGCCGATGCCAAGGCAGGACTTTTGAAGCCAGAAGCTGCGTTTCAATATGCGGGAAAGGGTCTTCGGGAAATATGCGAGACAGTGGGACTTCCTCCAGTCCTCCACCTTGGCTCATGCGTAGATAACAGCCGAATTCTAATTACTCTCTGCAACGTTCTTGCCGAAGGTGGATTGGGTGAAGATATATCCGATTTGCCTGTTGCCGGCGCGGCTCCAGAATGGATGAGCGAGAAAGCAGTTTCTATCGCATTCTATGTTGTGGCTTCGGGAGTTTTTACTGTGCTGGGGAGTCCCTTTCCAATTTTGGGAAGTAAAGAAGTAACCGAGTTACTTACCAAGAAATTGGAAGGGACTGTGGGAGCAAATTTTGCTTTCGAATCTGACCCCATCAAGGCTGCCCACCTGATGATTGAACATATAAATAAGAAAAGGGAAGCTTTGAAGCTAAATCCCGTAATGTACGAAGCCAAGGAGAAAGTACTGGTATGAAAACAATTCTTTATGTTGATCTGGATAAGTGTTTGGCCTGTAAGACTTGCGAACTGCAGTGTGCTATAGAACATTCCCAGTCCAAAGACCTTTTCAAAGCAATTGAAGAGGAACCCCTCCCACAGGCTCGGGTGAAGGTGGAAGCTTACGAGGACTTAGCCGTTCCTTTACAATGCCGCCACTGTGAGGATGCCCCCTGCATCAAAATTTGTCCCACAAAGGCGCTGGAGAAGTTAGCGCCTGGGGAGCCAGTCATTATTAAAGAAGATTTGTGTATCGGCTGCAAGTGGTGTCTTCTGGTTTGCCCTTTTGGAGTTTTGAATCTTAATCGGGAAGGAAAGGTAATTATCAAGTGTGACCTTTGCCTGGAGAGGCTGGAAAAAGGTGAGGAACCAGCCTGCGTAGAGGCATGCCCGACAAAAGCGTTGAAACTTCTTTCTCCGGAAGAAGTAGCTAAATTAAAGAAAGCAGAGTTTCTGGTCGGCTTCAAAAAGGATGGTAAAACAATCAAAGGATAAAATAATGAATGACAAGATGAAAAGAAAAGTAGACTTAGAGAAAGTGATAAACAAATACAAGGCGGAGAAAGGTGGAATAATTTCTGTGTTGCAGGAAATAAATCGTGAATATGGTTATTTATCTGAAGATGCCTTGAAGCTGGTAGCCAAGAAACTGGATGTTCCTTTAATTCAGGTTTATAGTATCGCTACCTTCTATACTGCCTTTAGCCTGAAGCCCAGAGGACGCCACTTGATAAATGTCTGCCTGGGAACGGCCTGCTTTGTAAAGGGGGGAAATAGGATTCTGGAAAAGCTGGAAAGAGAATTGGGGATAAAGGCCGGCGAGACAACCAAGGAGTTGAGGTATTCTTTAGATACCGTTCATTGTATCGGATGTTGCAGCCTGGCTCCCGTGATTAGAATTGACGAAGATGCCTATGGCCGATTGAAACAGGAAAAAGTTCCAGAAATATTAAAAAAGCATAAATGAAAATAAAAAACCTGAAAGATCTCGAAGAATTAAAAATAAAGGGGTTAGAATCTCTTTACCCAAAGAGGACAAAAATAAATGTGGGGTTGGGGACTTGCGGAATAGCCACAGGTGCGCGGGCAGTATTTGATTCAATAGCCGATGAAATAGAAAAGCAGGGAATCGATGCTCTAGTGGGCAAGACGGGATGTCTTGGGTTTTGCCAGAGGGAGCCCCTTGTCGATGTCTGGCAGCCTGGGAAGTCCCGGATAATCTATTGCCAAATGGATCCTGAAAAGGCGAGGGATTTGGTGACTGGGCTTGCTCAAGGGAAGACGAGAAAAGAATGGGCCCTCTGCAGGATGGAAGAAGAAGAGTTCATAATAGAGAATACGAAAAAGAAATATTCCATCAAGGAAAAAGACGGGAAGGATATTCCATTATATCGAGAGATTCCGTTCTATAGGAAACAAAAGAAGATTGCTCTGAGAAATTGTGGTTTTATGAACCCTGAGAATATAGAAGAATATATAGCTCGAGGGGGTTACTTCTCTCTAGCCAGAGTTCTCTCCAGGCTTAAGGAGGAAGAGGTAATCGAAGAAATAAAGAACTCCGGTTTGAGGGGAAGAGGGGGAGCAGGATTTCCTACGGGTCTTAAGTGGAAATTCTGTCGAGATGCTCGGGGAGAACCCAAATATATAATTTGTAATGCAGATGAAGGCGACCCTGGAGCGTATATGGACAGGAGCATACTTGAGGGAGATCCCCACAGTGTTTTGGAGGGAATGGTTATCGGAGCATATGCGATTGGCTCCCATGAGGGATATATTTATGTAAGGAATGAGTATCCATTAGCTGCTCAGAGCGTCGAGCGGGCAATTAGACAGGCCGAAGAATATGGTCTTCTGGGAGAAAACATATTTAATTCTGGATTCAATTTCAGGATAAGGATAAGTCAGGGTGCGGGCGCTTTCGTTTGCGGAGAAGAGACGGCACTTTTGGCTTCCATTGAGGGGAAGATAGGTGAGCCCAGACCAAGGCCACCTTTCCCTGCAGAGAGAGGACTTTGGGATAAGCCGACAAATATTAATAATGTCAAGACGTGGGCAAATGTCCCTGTCATCATAGCCAGGGGAGCAGATTGGTATTCTAAGATGGGGACTGCGAAAAGCAAAGGCACAATGGTTTTCTCCTTAGTAGGGAAGATCAATAACACTGGATTAGTGGAAGTTCCTATGGGAATTAAGTTGAGAGAGATGATTTATGATATTGGAGAAGGAATTCCTGAAGGTAAGAAGTTCAAGGCAGTGCAGACAGGCGGTCCTTCCGGAGGTTGCATTCCCTCAGAATTGGCCGACCTGGAAGTCGATTATGAAAAGTTAACTCAGGCGGGGTCGATGATGGGCTCGGGGGGAATGGTGGTTATGGATGAAGACACCTGTATGGTAAATGTGGCCAAGTACTTTCTTAACTTCACAAAAGATGAATCTTGCGGAAAATGCACGCCTTGCAGGGAGGGCATAAAGAGGATGCTGGAGATTCTCGATGACATAAGCAAGGGTAAAGCTAAGGAAACTGACTTAGAATTGCTGGAGACCCTGGCCAGAGTAGTTAAGGACGCTTCGCTTTGTGCACTGGGAGGAACTGCACCCAATCCAGTGTTGACTACTCTGCGCTATTTTCGTAACGAATACGAGGCTCACATAAAAGATAAGAAATGTCCGGCTCATATCTGTCCCGATTTAATTCACTACTCGATAGATAAGGAAAAGTGCACAGGTTGTGGGCTCTGCCTTAAGGAGTGTCCTCAAACTGCAATTTCCGGAGAGAAAAAGAAACCGCATTCGATAGACAAAAGTAAGTGCATCAAGTGCGGGGTATGTTTTGAAGTCTGCAATTTTGATGCGGTAGAGATAGACTGAGAGAGACAGATGTTAAATCTGACTATTGATGGTAAAAAAGTTTCGGTAGAGAAAGGCACAACTGTCCTTCACGCAGCCAGGAAACTGGGAATCGAAATTCCTACCCTATGTTATCACGAAGGGGTCAGCCCCTATGGAGCTTGTAGGGTCTGCTTGGTGGAGGTAGTTAAGGGGATAAAGACAGGACTTACAACTTCGTGTACCTGCCTGGCAGAAGAGGGCATGGAGGTAAAGAGTGATTCCCCGAGAGTGTTAGAGAGTCGAAAGTTAATGGTTGAGCTTCTCTTGGCTCGATGTCCAGAGGCAGAGAAAGTAAAGGATTTAGCCAGGAAGATGGGAATTGAAGGAGTGAGATTCAAGAGAGAAGATAAGGAATGTATTTTATGTGGTCTTTGCGTACGCGTCTGTCAGGAGATAATTGAAGCCAGTGTGATAGGATTCATCAACAGGGGGGCAAATAGAGAGGTGGAGACGCCCTTCCAGGCTCAATCCGATGTTTGCATAGGCTGTGGGGCTTGCAGTTCAGTTTGTCCAACAGAAGCAATTAAGATTAAAGAGATGTTTGATAAGAGAATTCTGGAAACCTGGCACACGGAATTGGAACTTAAAAGTTGTAAAATTTGCGGCAGATATTTTGTGCCTAAAAAAGAACTCGAACATTTAAAAGAAAAGATTGAATTGCCAGAAGATATTTTCGAAATCTGTACGGATTGTAAGAGAAAAAGTCTAACTGGGAAAATAGGTGAAATTAAAACAGGTGCAATTTGATAATGTGAAGGCTATTTTCTTGTGACAAGGGAGGAATAGTATGTCGAAAATAGTTATGGCAGCAGCAATTAGGGGAGCGCGAAAGATTGTCGGAGAAGCAGAGGAATTTTTAAATAAGGCAATTAAGGAAAAAGGGAAAGACCAGAAAGTTGAGTTTCCCGAGACAGCTTACTTCCTTCCCATGGTCTATGCACTTTTGGGAATAGAAGTAAAGAATTTGGGAGATATGATACCGGTGTTGAAAGAAGCAAAGTCACTTTTGAGAGAGGAGCCGAGCCAGTCTCTCTGGCTCCCCTATCTTGGCGATGCTCTCGATTCTGGTATAGCCACCCTTTTCGGAGAAGAAATTATTGTTGCCCTGAGATACCTGTATGGTAAAGAGCCCCAACCCGATTGTGTGGGTTTCTATACCGATACCTGGATGAGAAGTTATGGGATACAACTGGTAGATGGAAGAATGCCCGGTTTTGCTGTTATATTAGGTGCGGCTAAGGATAACAAAGCGGCGGTGGAGATAGTCAGGGAATTTCAGAAGAGAAGTATTATATGTTTTGTTGGTTCTAGTTCTAATGGCAAGAGTATAATCGACCAACTTAAAGAAGAGAATGTCCAGATGGGTTGGGAGACATATATAGTACCTTACGGACGCGATACTATAACTGCAATCTATGCGGCCAACTGGGCTATCAGGGCAGCTCTCACCTTTGGTGGCCTTAAGAAGGGAGAAGCACTGAAGTGTCTCAAATACTGTCAGAATAGAACATTTGCCTTTGGTTTGACTTTAGGCGAGCTGGATGATGTAAAGTATGCTACTGGCGCAGGAGCTATCAACATGGGTTTTCCTATAATTGCCGATACTGATATTCCTGAGGTAAAGCCCAGTGGTATCTGCACCTATGAACATTTAGTGAAAGAACTTGATTATAAGAAATTGGTTCCTACCTGCATTCAAGTAAGGGGTGTTAAGGTGAAGGTAGCGGAAATTCCCATTCCCGTTTCCTATTCTGCTGCTTTTGAAGGGGAATCTGTAAGAAAAGAACAGATGTATGTCCAGTTTGGAGGAAAATATTCCACTGCTTTTGAATATGTGACCAGTAGAGACTTGGATAAAGTGGAAGATGAGAAAATAGAAGTAATTGGGCCGGAAGTGGACGAAGCCGAAGAGGGTGGAGCAATGCCTTTGGGAATCTATGTCGAAGTAGCTGGCAGAAAGATGCAGAAGGATTTTGAGCCCATATTGGAGAGGCAGATTCATACTTTTTTAAACGAGGCTATGGGGATATTCCATATGGGACAAAGAGACATGTGCTGGTTAAGAATCAGTAAGGACGCGAAGAAGAAGGGCTTTAAGATTCGCCATTTTGGAGTAATTATTCACGCACGCCTTCACGATACCTTCAGGGCAATTGTGGACAAGGCTCAGGTTACCATTTATACTCGACAGGAAGATGTGGAAAAATATCATGCCCAGGCAAAAAAAGCTTATGAGGAACGCGATGAGCGTATGGCAGGAATGACCGATGAGAGCGTGGATACGTTCTACTCCTGTACTTTATGTGTTCCCAAAGGCGAGTCGATAGTTCTTGCCGATGGTTCATTTGACAAAATAGAGAATGTCATCGAGACCATGGCAGAAGAGCGAGACGTTGAGGTATTATCCTTCGAAAACCCACATCTTACGACAAAACCCATTAGAGAGCTTTTTGTTAACCCAGCTCCCAGGAAGTTGGCACATATAATGACCACCAATAACAATTTAATCAGATTAACTGCAAACCATAAGGTTCTGGTGGATAAGCCTGAGGGTTTAATCTGGACCGAGGCAGGTGCTTTAAGGAAAGGCGACCGACTTTTATCTGCAAGAACAGCCGATTTAAACGGAAGAAATCAAGATAAGGATAAGTCACTTTATTTAATAGATTTATTACCCGATGAAGTTAAGGTCTTCGACAACCAGTTTTTACAACAACTAAAAAGCGCTATATTAGAAAGATATGGTAAATTCGGTAACGCAGCGAGAGAGTTAGGGATTGAGTGGCGCAAGCTTTACTATGCTTTTTACTTTCCCAAAACAACCGCTTATCGAATTTGTTTTTATCGTTTGACTATTGATGAGATTAGGTCTATTTGTCAAGAGATAGGATGGGATTGGGAGATAGCCAAGCAAAGAATCAACAAGTTCGGAGTGCCCAAGGCTCCAGGGTGCGAACTTAAAAGGCTAATTCTGGATGAAGATATAATGTATCTCGCTGGTTTGATAGCATCCGACGGTCACGTCAGGCATAGAGGAAAAGGCACCTATGTTCAGTTCACCAATTCCGAAAAAGCTCTCATTGATAAGTTTGGTCAAATAGTGAAATCTCTTTTTGGAGTTTTACCTAAGACATATGTTGTCAGACCTCTTAAATCGTCTGCAAAGGGCCTTACGATTATAGGAAGAAAGCCTATCAATGTATCGTTAGTTTATAATCCTTTGATCGGTAAGCTAATGCTGGGATTAGGAATAGGCCATAAGAGAAAGAGAGGTGAAAAAAGCGAAAGCTGGACTGGAGAGAAGATTTCCCAGTTGTCTCCGAAATTGACAAGTGCCTTCATCAAGGGTTTCTTTGATGGAGACGGGCATGTGACCGATACACATATCCTCATTACTACCGGAACTTACAAAGGCGCTCAACATATATTTTTACTTCTTAAGAAATTAGGGATTTCCACATACATTACCAAGATAAAACGTGGATATCAAGTTGGAACTAGAAGTTTTGGTGACTATATCCGTTTCCGAGAAGTTATTTCGTCAAATCATCCCAGAAAGAGAAAAAAGATGGATGGGATGAAAACTTCTTTTGATAAAAATCATGTGGTGCGTACGGATACTGTGCCGCTTAAATGCGGGAAAATATTAAAGGAACTGCTTGAGAAATATAAGAAAAAGATTGAAATTACAAAATTGGCCGTTGATTATAAGAGCATCGAGGCCTGGACTAAAATAAAGTGCCGGGCTTCAAAAGGGAAGCTGAAATTATTATTGCATAGCCTAAAAGGCAAAATAGATGAAAATGACCGATTATATCAAGAGCTATTAAAATGGGTAGAGAGTGAGATAACATTTGAAAAGGTAAAAAGCGTAGAAAAAGTAAGGTATAATGAGAAGGAAGTCTACAATTTTAGTGTTCCGGGGACACATAATTATTTAGTGAATTGGATCGTAGCCAAAAATTGCCAATCGTTTGCTCCCAATCACCTCTGTATAGTTAAACCGGAGAGGTTAGGATTATGTGGCGCTTATAGTTACATTGATGCTAAGGCTTCTTTTGAACTGAATCCCACAGGACCCAATCAGCCGGTGAAGAAAGGAGAATGTCTTGACCCGGTAAGGGGTGAGTGGAAAGGAGTGAATGAATTCATCTATCAAAAATCGAACAAAACTTTAGACCGCTTCCACGGTTATTCCATAATAAGTTGCCCTGAAACAAGTTGCGGATGCTTCGAGTGTATCATAGCTATACTTCCTGAGACGAATGGTTTTATGATTGTAAATAGGGAATTTGCTGGTATGACTCCTATAGGAATGACTTTCAGCACCCTGGCTGGCTCTGTAGGTGGAGGAGCGCAGACACCAGGCTTTATGGGAATCGGAAGGCTGTATATCGTGAGCAGGAAGTTTATCTCTGCCGATGGAGGGATAAAACGCATAGTATGGATGACCAAAGAGCTCAAAGAAGCACTGGGAGACAAATTTAAGAAAAGGTGCGAAGAAGAGGGTGACCCTGACCTGATAGATAAAATTGCTGATGAGACAGTAGCCACTACAACAGAAGAACTTCTCTCCTATTTGCAGAAGGTGAAGCACCCCGCTTTAGAGATGGAGCCCCTGATATAATTAAGAAAGGAGGGGCGCCGGTCGCGACGAATAAGGAGCGACGACTGAGCGTAGCGAGGGAAAGGCGCGGGCGCGAGATGGTGAGCGCCCCGGACCGCTGTTCCGACGAATAAGGAGGAACGGGTTAGCGACGTCCCGATGAGTAAATCGGGGCAGGTCACCGACTGAAGCGAAGCGAAAGCGAAAGCGAAAGCGAAAGGAGGTGAGATTATGGCAAAAGCGACTAAAGTCAACCAGTTAATTGTGGAGACTCCTGATGAAGTGGGTATGATGGCAAAGGTCTGCTCGGCAATTTCGGATGTGGAAGTAAACATTAAAGCGATCTCTGCTTATGTTAAAGAAGGCAAGGGCTATTTTATGCTTCTGACGGAGGACAGTTCAAAGGCAGAACAGGCACTCAAATCTGCTGGTTTCACAGCCAGTCAGGAGGAGGTTATAGCTATTGAACTGGAAAACGAGGTGGGGGCAGCGAAAAAGACGACTCAAAAATTGGCAGATGCCGGAGTGAATCTAAAGTATTGTTATGGTTCTACTGGTAATGGCACCATGGCCCTCCTCGTGTTCAATTCCAACGATAATGAGAAAGCGCTAAAAGCCCTCGGGTCATAAGAGTCTCTGTGCAGTTATTCCGTAGCAGCAGAGTGAAGCTCTGGAATGTAGAGGCGACACGCAGTTTATCCCGTGCAAGCGGGGTGATCGCCCAAAGAGAGGGACGGCATGCCGAAAGGTCGGCATAAACTGCGTCCGTCCCCTACAGGAAGGCAAAGCTTTCACTTTGCTGCTACAAATAGGATGGACGCGGTGGGCTCGATGAAGCGGATGCTATAATTTTGCACCTCTATCGGAGGAGAGGATGGCTTTAACAGGTCTTGAAATTTATAAACATTTGCCGAAGACAAATTGTAAGAAGTGTGGTTTTCCCACTTGTTTAGCATTTGCTATGGCTCTGGCGGGAAAGAAGACTTCGCTGGATAAGTGCCCCGACATTACAGAAGAGGCGAAGATTGCCCTGGAATCTGCTTCTCAACCTCCTATGGCAACAGTTACTATCGGAAAAGGAGAAAATCAAGTAGAGATTGGTGGTGAGACAGTTCTCTTCCGGCACGAGAAGACTTTCTATCACCCTTGCGCTATTGGCATCACTTTGAGTGACTCGCTGGAAAAGGAAAAGATTCTTGAGCGAATTGAAAAGGTCAATAAGTTAAAATTTGAAAGGATAGGTATCCCGCTTCAGGTAAATCTCATTGCTATTTCCGACGATAGCAATAATCAGGATAAGTTTTGCGATGCAGTAAAAACCGCGACGGAAAAATCTAATTTACCATTAATTTTAATCTCCAATAATCCACAAGCCTTAGAGGCTGGTTTGAAAATATGTGCTGAAAGAAAACCATTAATTTATTCGGCTAAGGAAGATAATCAAGAAACCATGGTAGGTTTAGCTAAGAAATATTCCTGTCCCCTGGTAATTTATGGGAAAAATTTAGAGGAATTAGATTCCCTTTCCCAGAAGGTAGTTGCCTCGGGAATAAAAGATGTTGTCCTTGACCCTGGGACAAGAAATCTGGGTGGCTCTGTTCAGGATTTTACCCAGCTCAGGAGGTTAGCCTTAAAGAGAGGTTACCGACCATTCGGTTATCCGGTAATTACCTTTGTTAATGGTAGTGACCTTTACCAGGAAGTTTCTATGGCAGCCACTTATATTGCTAAGTATGCTAATATTGTGGTGCTGGATAGAATTGAGCCGGAGGAGATTCTACCTTTAATTACTCTGAGACAGAATATCTATACCGATCCTCAGAAGCCGATAATGGTTGAGCCTAAACTTTATGAGGTTGGCACACCAAACGAAAATTCTCCACTATTGGTAACTACAAACTTTTCTCTTACATTCTTTACGGTTCAGCCGGAGATTGAAGCGAGTAAAGTTCCCTCCTATCTATTAATCGTTGAAGCTGAAGGTCTCTCTGTGCTTACTGCCTGGGCTGCTGAGAAGTTTACCCCCGAGGGGATTGCTGAGGCAATGAACAAGGCAGAGGTAGAGAAAAAACTATCTCATAAAAAAATAATCATTCCTGGCTATGTAGCTGTAATGAAGGCAAAATTAGAAGATGAGAGTGGCTGGGAAGTTCTGGTAGGTCCCAAAGAGGGTTCGGGAATTCCCAAGTATCTGAAAGGGACATGGCAATAGGAAGCGAATGGCATTATGGAGAAATGTAAGATAATCTTTTATCCCTGGAAAAAGGAAGTAACTGTCCCTAGTGGCACTGACCTGTTGACCGCAGCAATAAGAGCTGGTGTCAATATTTATAACAGTTGTGGAGGTGAAGGGGTCTGTGGTCGATGCAAGGTTATTGTCAGAAAGGGCGAGGTCATTACCGAACCAACGGGACGTTTGAGTGCTGAGGAGAGGAAGAAGGGCTATGTTCTTGCTTGCCGTACTACCTGCAAAGGAAGAATGGAAATTGAAGTGCCTCCTGAATCTCGCCTGGAAGGTTTGGAAATTCTTACTGAGGAGGCAAAGGCAAAGAGGCTGGTTGGACTTTATACACCAGCAGAAGAAGTGGAAAAGGGGCCTGAAGTGGCTCTGGAGAGAGTGTTTACTCATGGTCCCCTTTCAACCAAGTTATATTTAGAACCTTCTCCTCCTACTTTGGAAGATAATGTTGGCGACTTGGAACGGGTCTATCGGGAAATCAGAAAGGGACGGGAAATTCCCATTATGCAGATGGGCTTAGCCAATATTAAAAAATTGAGCAAACTTCTCCGAGATAGTAACTGGAAAGTGACTGCCACCCTTGGTAATCGAAACGAGACTACCGAAGTGGTTCTAATTGAGCCCGGAGATACAACCAATAAGAACTATGGCGTGGCAGTAGATATCGGGACAACGACAATAGTGGCTTATCTGGTCAACTTGCCAGAGCGTCAGGTCCTGGGTGCAAAGGCTTGCTATAATCCGCAAGTCGATTTTGGTGAGGACGTTATCTCCAGAATAATTTTTGCTCAGGAAAAGGATAGGTTAGAAAAGTTGCACCATGTGGTAATAGATGCAATTAACAATCTCATTTTAGGAATGGCTCTGGAACACGATTTGACTCTTAACGATATTAATGGCGTTGCCTGTGCCGGGAACACAACTATGGTTCACCTTTTGTTGCGAGTTCCTCCCGAATATTTACGAAAGGAACCGTATGTCTCCACTGCTGGTTTCATGCCTGTTATAAGAGCTGCTGAGGCAGGAATTAAGATTAATCATCGAGGGCTTCTCTGTTGCATCCCTGGAGTGAGTAGCTATGTTGGTGGGGATATAACAGCTGGCGTTTTAGCTTCGGGATTGGATGATTTGCCAACTCTGGGACTGTTTATAGATCTGGGAACAAACGGTGAGGTAGTGTTAGGAAATAAAGATTGGTTGGTTTGCTGTTCCACTTCTGCTGGTCCCTGTTTTGAAGGTGGGGGGATAAAATGGGGAATTCGCGCTATGAAAGGCGCTATTCAGAGAGTGGAGATAAATCCTTCCAGGGATAAGGTCAATCTCTATACTATCGGAAAAGGGAAGCCCAAGGGTATCTGTGGTGCTGGACTGGTCGACTGTGTAGCTGAGCTCATGAAAAGTGGCAGGCTCAACAGGGCAGGTAAGCTAATTCCCGAGTCGTCGAAACGAATAAGGGAGGGAGAAGATGGTTGGGAATTCCTCTTAGTAGAGTCGAAGAAGTCTGCTGTGGGACAGGACATTGTTATAACTGAGACGGATATAAAGAACTTAATACATTCAAAAGGAGCAATCTATTCCGGAGCTGAAGTTCTATTGAAACGGGTGGGCTTGAGTTTCCAGGATTTAGAACAAGTGTTCATCGCCGGCGGATTGGGGACAGCTTTAGATGTGGAGAAAGCAATTATGATTGGGCTTCTGCCCGACCTTCCTCCGGAAAAATTCATCTTCATTGGCAATAGCGCCATTGCTGGAACAAGGATGTGTCTACTTTCTCAGGAGGCAATGATAAAGGCAGAAAAGATTGCGGGGAAGATGACCTATGTCGATTTGAGTACAGAGCCAGAATTTATGAATAATTATACTGCTTCACTTTTTTTGCCCCATACAGATATAAGCCTCTTCCCCAGCGTGAAGAAATTGATAGGTTGATTTAGGTGGCTAGTGATGGCTTTTACTATTGCAGTGGCCGGTAAAGGTGGAAGTGGCAAGACGACTTTAGCCACTCTGACTATTCTCCAGCTCATCAGAGAGAATAAGGGACCTGTTCTGGCAGTTGATGCTGACCCCAATTCCAATCTGAACGTAGGTCTGGGTATGAAATTTGAAGAGACTATAGCTGACCTACGAGAAGAGGTTCTGACTAAAGAAATTCCTTCAGGGATGTCCAAAACAGATTTTTTCGATTATCGCTTACACGAATGTCTGGTCGAGGGTGATAAAATCGATCTTCTGGTGATGGGTCGGCCGGAGGGTTCTGGCTGTTATTGTGCAGTCAACAATCTTCTCAGGCAATATCTCTCCAGAATTTCTAAGCAGTACAAATATGTAATTATGGATAACGAGGCGGGAATGGAACATTTGAGCAGGAGAACGACCGATGGTGTGGATGTACTACTTATCACCAGTGACCCTACTATAGTAAGTATCAGATCTGCAGCGAGAATTCAGGAAATCGCTCTGCAGATAAAGCTAAAAATAAAAGATATATATTTAATTATTAATCGAGTAGCAAAAACTAAAGATATTTCCTCTCTCATTTCAGGAACTATCTCCGATAGGTTATCGCTACTGGAAAATATACCCGAAGACCCTTTGGTTCTTGAGGCCTCTAAAAAAGAGGAAAACCTTCTTTCTCTTCCAATGGAATCTCCTGCTTTTCAAGCAGTTGGTAAATTAATGAAAAAGCTGAAGTTGTAGAGGTGCCACCCCTCTCTCCACTAAAGAATGGTGGGCATATCAAGTAAAATATAGGAGCATAAAATTGGAAAAAGCTACTGAAAAGTGGGCAAGTAAAGTTAACGAACTAATTATTGGAGCAACGCAGAAAGAGGGGGGAACGAGGAATTCTCTTATTAAAGTTGGAGGAGCCACTACTCTACCGTTTCTTCATTTTGAAGGAGTTATTCCTAATCCACCGGTAATTGCTATGGAAGTCTGGGATATGGAACCTCCCGATTGGCCGGCTGTACTAAAGGAGCCATTTGGAGAAGTGCTTGGTGATCCAGTAGAATGGGCTAAGAAATGTATAAACGAGTATGGAGCTAATTTCCTGTGCCTGCGACTCGCCTCCACACACCCGGACACCAAAAATAACTCTCCGGAAGAGGCTGCAGCCACGGTCAAGAAAGTTCTGGAAGTGGTGTCCGTGCCTTTAATGATTATAGGATGTAACCAGGCAGAAAAAGATACTGAAGTTATTCCCGCAGTCAGTGAAGCTGCTCGGGGAGATAACTGCCTGGTAGGCATAGCAGTGGAGGCAAACTACAAGACAATAACTGCAGCCTGTCAAAGTGATGGACATTCGATAATTGCAGAATCTCCCATTGATATCAATTTAGCCAAGCAATTGAATATTCTTATATCAGATATGGGTTTTTCTCCGGAGAAGATAATTATGCACCCTGCCACAGGAGCTTTGGGCTATGGTCTGGAATATACTTATTCCATAATGGAGCGCAGTCGCCTGGCAGCTCTGCAAGGAGATAAGATGATGTCTATGCCCATGGTAAATTTCGTTGGACAGGAAGCGTGGAGAGCCAAAGAAGCTAAAGCTTCTGAACAAGAGATTCCCGAATGGGGACCAATAGCTTCCAGAGGGCCACTGTGGGAAGTTACTACTGCTGTTAGTTATCTTCAGGCAGGAGCAGATATCTTGGTAATGTGCCACCCTAAAGCAATAGATAGCGTCAAGAAGGTTATCGAAGAATTAATGAAAAAGGAATAAGGAATTTGGAAGCTTGCACAGATTGAATCTGTGCCTACAACAAGAGGGCATCACGAGAGGTTTTGTAGGCACAATTTCAAATTGTGCAGGGATACATTCTGGAGGGAAAGAATATGTTTGTGATTGGGGAAAGAATTAACGGTATGTTTAATGATGTAGCTAAGGCAATTAAACAGGGTGATAAGGCTACTATACAGGGTTTGGCTCGCAAACAGATGGAGGCAGGAGCAGACGCACTGGATGTCAATGTTGGTCCAGCTGCCGAAGAGCCTCTACGAGCTATGGAGTGGCTGGTCAACACTATTGGTGAAGTTACTGATGCTCCTTTAGCGATTGATACTACAAAGTTCGAAGTAATGGAAACTGGACTTAAACTATGCAAAGGTAAAGCGATAATAAATTCTACATCGGGAGATAAAGAAAAACTGGACAGGTTTCTTCCTTTAGCCAAGAAATACAATGCTTCTATAATCGCTTTGACCATGAATAAGAGCGGAATTCCTCAAGATGCACAGAGCAGGGCAGAAATTGCTGCCCAGATTGTAACGTGTGCCCAGGAACAGGGGATAGATATGAACGATCTTTATATTGACGGAGTAATCCTTCCGGTCAATGTGGCACAGGACCATTCCCGGGAGGTTTTAGAGACAATAAGGCAGTGTAAACTCCTGTGCGACCCTCCTCCTAAGACGATTTTAGGACTGAGTAATGTTTCTCAGAAGGCACTTAATCGTCCCTTAGTCAACCGAACCTACCTGGCAATGGCTATTGCCTGTGGTCTGGATGCGGCAATACTGGACCCCTTGGATAAAGATTTAATGAATAGTATGATTACTGCTGAACTGTTAATGGGGAAACAGATATATTGCGGTAACTATCTTGAGGCCTACAGAAAAAAATAGGGCTGACCCCATTTTTCTGACCCCATTTTTCCTTTAAGAATAAAAAATGAATACTATACTTACTATCTGTCCCTGGTGTGGATGTGGATGTTCTCTCCTTCTACGAGAAAGAGAGGGGAAAATTGTAGAGACATTACCTTCCTCTGATAGTCCTGTCAACCAGGGGAGACTCTGTGTTAAGGGATGGAACTGTTATGAATACGTTAGTAGTCCTCTCCGTCTGGTAAAACCTCTAATGAGAGAAAGAAGTAGGGGATATAGAAAGAGTGCCGGCTCTTTAGACGATTTCCGGGAAGTCTCCTGGAGAAAGGCTCTCAAATTTATTGCATCGAAGTTCAAAGATATTCGAGAGAAAAAGGGAAGTGTTGCTTTAGGTCTTCTCAGTTCAGCGAAGTGCACCAATGAAGAGAACTATCTTATGATGAAATTGGCTCGAGCTGTTCTTCAAACCAACAATATCGACCACTGTGCTCGTCTTTGCCATTCTTCCACAGTGGTGGGACTGGCGAGAGCTTTTGGAAGTGGGGCAATGACTAATTCCATTGAAGAGATAGAAAAAGCTGAAGTTATTCTGGTTACTGGTTCCAACACAACTGAGCAACATCCAGAAATAGGAGGCAGGATAATAAGGCGAGTCCTGAAAGGAGCAAAACTTATCCTTGTAGATCCCCGCAACATTCATCTTGCCAAATTTGCTACTCTCCATTTGCGACCTCGACCAGGGACTGATGTTGCCTGGATAAATGGACTTATCCATGTAATTTTAAAAGAAGGTCTTGCGGATTTGGATTTCATCGATAAGTACACAGAAAATTTCTTGTCAATGAAAGAGATAGTAAAAAAATATACACCCAAATTTGTGGAGGAAATCACTGGAATCCCGGCTAAGAAACTAATGGAGACAGCCCGAATTTATGGTAGCTCACGGCAAGCAATGATATTCTACGCGATGGGAATTACCCAGCATGTCACGGGTACTGACAATGTTCTTTCCCTGGCCAATCTTTCTATGGTCACAGGTAATGTTGGCCGACCTTCCACTGGAGTAAATCCTTTGAGGGGCCAGAATAACGTTCAGGGAGCCTGCGATATGGGTGCATTGCCAGATTTTTTAACTGGCTACCAGAAAGTTGAAGATAGAGATAGTAGAAAAAAATTTGAACAGTGCTGGGATGTGAAACTTCCCACTGATGTTGGGCTTACAGAGACAGAGATGTTTATCGAGGGGAATCCCATTCAAGCTCTGTATATAATGGGAGAGAATCCATTGCTCAGTGAGCCGAATATTGGACGGGTAGAAAAGTTTATGGAGTCTTTGGAGTTCTTAGTAGTGCAGGACATCTTCTTTACCGAAACAGCCAGGTGGGCCGATGTAATCCTTCCGGGGAGCTCTTTTGCCGAAAAAGATGGTACTTTTACGAGCACGGAGAGAAGAATCCAGAGAGTAAGAAAGGTCGTAGAACCTGTAGGAGAGAGTCAATCTGATTGGAAAATAATCTGCCAGCTGGCTAAAGAGTTGGGATATCCTATGGAGTATTCTCACCCTGCTCAAATTATGGAGGAGATAGCTTCCCTTACACCCATATATGGCGGTGTAAACTATTCCAGACTGGATAAGATTGAAGGGTTGCAGTGGCCCTGTCCTGAAGACAGCCATCCTGGAACGCCTTATTTGCACAAAGGAGGATTTAAAAGAGGCAAGGGACTTTTTACTCCAGTAGAATATAAACCTGCTCAGGAGACTACTGATGAGGAGTATCCTTTCCTCCTCACCACAGGGAGGATTTATCAGCACTGGCATACTGGAACTATGAGCAGGCTCACCTTCACTCTTCAGAGAGAAGTTCCCCAGGCTTTTGTGGAGATGAATCCCCGGGATGGTCAATTTCTGGGCATAAGAAATAGACAATTGATAAAAGTAGTCTCTCGCAGAGGAGAGATAATTGCAAAAGCTTTTCTTACTGAAAAGGTAGGGGAAAAGACCATTTTCATTCCTTTTCATTTTTCAGAGGCGGCAGCTAACAGGTTGACTCTGGATAGTCTGGACCCTCAGGCAAAGATACCCGAATATAAAGTATGTGCGGTCAAGATCGAGCTATGGGGAGGAAATAATTGATTCTTTTGACCATAGACAGAGAAAGTCTTTTAAAATTCCTGGATAAGCTCAAAAGAGAGGCAGAACTTATAGCTCCCGTTCAAAGATTAGGAGGAGCGACTTTTGAACAGATAAAAGATATTAGTGAAGTGAGTTTCTTAGAGGGTAATCCTCTTTCCTCGCCCAAACAGTTCTTCTTTCCCCAGACTGATGAGCTGTTCCAGTTCCGAAAGGGAGTTTTTTCTTTCAAAGAGGAGGCAGAGAAAAAGAGAAGGATATTATTTGGGATTCGTCCTTGCGATCTGGCAGCTTTAGAGTTTTCTGATAGGTTCTTTTCCAGCGAGCATGGTGGATACGAAGATATCTACTATTGGATTCGCCGCAGAAATACTCTTCTTGTCGGTATTAACTGTCTTGAACCGGAAGAGAGCTGTTTCTGCTTTCTTTGTGGAAGCGGCCCGTTTGCCAGGCGAGGTTATGACCTTCAACTGGCCCCATTGGAGAACTCTTACCTGGTGGAGGTAGGTTCCTCCCAGGGAGAGAAATTAGTCTCCACTTACTCGGATTTCTTCTCACCGGCTAGCCCTGGTGATAGGAGAGAGAAAGAGATTTTGGAAGAGAAATTGGAAGGAAAATTTTCTCATAAGAGAATAGAATTAAAGAAAGTTGCCAGTAGATTATTAGAAGATGGATTTAGCGGTGCGGTCATAGAGAATGAATTCTGGGAAGAGATAGGAAATCGTTGCCTCGATTGCGGAGGATGTAATTACATATGTCCCACCTGTACTTGTTTCAGTATCATGGATAAGGCAGATAGAAATATAGAAGTCGGCGAAAGGATGAGGATATGGGATTCTTGTAATTTTTCAGGCTTTACCAGGATGGCCAGTGGAGCTAACCCCGGAGAAAACAAGCGAGATAGAATTAAGAGAAGGTTCTTTTGCAAATTATTATATTCCCAGGAGAATCAAGGCCTTCTGGGATGTGTTGGTTGTGGACGTTGCTGGAAGGTTTGCTACGGGGAAATCGATATATTAAAGGTTGCCGGCGAGATTCAGGTGAAATGAGAATGACTGATTTTGTAGCAATAGTATTGGCAGGAGGAGAAAACTTAAGGCTTCCTCACTTAAAGTCTGAGCTTTTAGTGGGAGGAGAGATTCTAATCAGGAGAATTACCCTATCGCTTCTTTCTCTGTTTAAGGATATTCTGATAGTCGTTGATGAAGATAAATTAGATTATTTAGAAAAACTTATGTATAGTTTTGGACGTTCTGTGAAATTGGTCAGCGATGTGGTTGGACCGAAATGCCCACTGCGAGGTCTATATAGTGGTCTTCTCTACTCTCCGGCGAAGTTTAACTTTCTGGTAGGGTGTGATATGCCCTTTCTTCAGAGAGAACTGATATCCTATATGGCCAGGAGAATTTCCCGAACCGATATATTGATTCCTCGCACGGGAAAATTTCTGGAGCCATTACACGCATTCTATTCGTCAAGGTGCTTACACAGTATAGAAAAAGTGTTGGGAAAAGGGGAGAAGAAAATGGTCTCTTTTTTCCCTTATGTTGAGGTAGAGTATTTAGAAAGGGAAGAGATTGCAATTTTCGATTCCCAGGGTATCTCATTTTTCAATATTAATACTATAGATGACTGGAAAAAGGCAATAGAGATTGAGAAAAAAAGAGGGAAACAACAGTATGGAAGGGAATATTCACAGGTTGCCAATATTACGGAGTTACAGAGATAGAAAGAAACATGTAGAAGATGTTTTGGTGAGGGAATCTTCCATTACCATATTCTACAATGAGAGAAAGATAGTTACCCTTCTCTGTACCCCGGTGGAACTTATGGAGCTGGCTATAGGGTTTCTCTTCTCTGAGGGGATTCTCTCCCATTTTGAGGAGATAAGATGGATATCAGAAGATCCTGAGAGAGGAAGAGTAATGGTAGAAGGATGTGTAGAGAATAGAACTCAAGAACCTGTTGAGAGAGTCATAACTTCTGGATGTGGCCAGGGGGCGTTTCTCTTTCCTTCTGAGGAACAAGGGGAGAATGAGATTTCAATTAGAGGGATTTCTCTCTCCTCTTATTGGATAAGCCAGTTGATTAGAGAATTTTACAAGAGGTCTCAGTTGTATCTCACCACAGGAGGAGTTCACTCGTGTGCCCTGGCCAATGAAGGTGGAATTATTATTTTCAGGGAAGACATTGGTAGACATAATGCTCTGGATAAAGTTGTAGGAAAATGTGTTATGGAGGGGATGGGGACAGAGGATTCCATAATTCTAACCACAGGAAGAGTCTCTGCAGAAATGGTTATTAAGGCAAGGAGAATGAATGCTACTTTCTTGATATCACGCGGAGCACCTACTGACCTTTCGGTTGCACTTTCCAAAAAGGCAGGGATAACCTTGATAGGTTTCTGTCGAGGTGAGCGAATGAATATATACTCTCACCCAGAAAGGGTAATATTTAAAGGGAATGGAAAAGCTACCTGAGATAACAGTCAACCGTTTAAGCATTTATCGCCGTTATGTAAAGTCTCTGCTTAAGAAAGGGAAACTTTTGGTGACTTCTGAAAAGTTAGGGAAGAAGATGCATTTTAAGCCTTCTCAAATCCGCCGTGACCTTTCCTATGTAGGGCAATTTGGTGAGAGAGGAAAGGGGTACAATGTAAAGAAGCTTTCCCAGGGACTAGATAAGACCTTGGGATTGGACAGGAAATGGCAGGTGGCATTGGTAGGAGCAGGAAATTTGGGTAGGGCACTCTCTGCCTATCCTGGATTCCGCCAACATGGATTCAAAATTTCAGTCATCTTTGATAACTCACCAACAAAGATAGGAAAGACCTGGCTGGGAGTGGAGATTCGGGATATAAAACAGATGCCAAAAGTAATAAAGGAGAAAAAGATAAAAATTGCCATCATTGCTGTACCTTATTTTTCCGCCCAGCAGGCTGCTGACATTTTAATGCGTTCAGGGGTGAAAGCAATCTTAAACTTTGCTCCTTATAAATTGGCTGTACCAGAAGGGTTGAAGTTAAAAAATATAGACTTGTCTACCGAACTACAGAGCTTGAGTTGTTTCTTGACCAAATAAATTTTAAAGGTAGTGTAAAATTTAATGGGGGGTAGGCTGAGGAATTTTTTGGAGTGTCAAACGAAAGTTTTAAAGATTTGCTTGACGCTTGCTTGATTCATTTTGTATAATCTCAACTTAAAATAGTTAGGTTTTAAATTTTTTAGCTTGGTTTGTGAAAGATTTCACAAAGTTTCAAAGTTACCAGTTATGAAATTCTATATAAATAAAGTAGATTGGGAAAAATTTCTGGAACAGATTTCAAAGACTTATCGTATTTACGCTCCACAAGAGGTTTATGACGAACTATCCTATCAGCTCTTATCTCCAGAAAATGTTAATAACACCACTTATGGCACTTATCGAGCAGTTCAACCTTTAAAGATATTCTTCTCTTTACCACAGGAAAAGGTGACAGCAGTTACTTCCCAGCCAGAGAAGACGATAGTTCTGGGAGTTAAGAACTGTGACCTTAAGGCGCTTCAAGTTTTAGATAAGATTTTCCTGGAAGGAGACTTTGTAGACCCTTTTTATAGAGAGAGAAGAGAGAATACTCTTATTATTTCCTCCGATTGTTACCAACCAAAAGATACATGTTTTTGTACTTTGCTGGACAATAATCCTTTTCCAGAAGAAGGCTTTGACCTCAACGTTTCTCCCATAGATAACGGGTTTTTGCTGGAAGTGGGTTCCCCCAAAGGGGAGAGCTTTATCGCTTCTATAAGAGAAGATTTGAAGGAAGCAACTTCTGATTTAATGGAAAAGAGAGAAAGGAAGAGAAAAGAGGCGAAGAAGAGAGTAGTAGAGGTAAACAGGGAATTTAAGACCAAAAGACCCTTCTCTGTTATTGTAAAAGATGAGTATGCTTCACCTGTGTGGGAAGAGGTAACCAAAACCTGCGTGGAATGTGGAGCCTGCACTAACATCTGCCCTTCCTGTTACTGTTTTCTCCTTGTGGACACAAAAGACGAGGGCAAATTTCCCAAAGTTAAGTTTTGGGATTCCTGCCAGCATACCGGCTTTGCCCGGGTCGCTGCGGATGTCAATCCCCGAGCAAAATTATATGAAAGGCTGAGGAATAGATATTTGTGCAAGTATGAGTACAGGCCAGAAAATTTTGGAATTGTAGCCTGTACCGGTTGTGGTCGCTGTGTGGAAGCCTGCCAGGGAAAAATAGATAAAAGAGAAGTGATAAAAAAATTAAGTGAAAAAGAGGAAAAGTGAATGACGGAGAATCCCTATTTACCAGTTGAAGCTAAGATTGAGAAGATTATTGACGAGACTTCTAACATAAAGACATTCGTGTTGAAGCCCAGCCGAAAAATCAAATTCGAAACTGGTCAATTTGTTCAACTAACTATACCTGGTATTGGCGAGGCACCATTTACTCCCTCCTCTTCTCCCTACCAGACTGAAAAAATAGAGATAACCATCATGAAGGTTGGACTTCTAACTGGCAAATTGCATGAGATGAGGGAGGGAGAAATTGTAGGCATTCGAGGCCCTTATGGTCGCGGATATCCTTTCGATGATTTTTATAATAAGGAAGTTCTGGTTCTTGGCGGAGGAGTAGGTATGGCACCCCTGAGGTCTTTACTTCTTACTCTCCTTAAAAATGTAGATAAGTTCAGACGGATAGTTCTCTGTTATGGAGCGAAGACTCCTGAAGATATAGTTTATAAAGATGCCTTTCCTGAATGGAAGAAAAAAAAGAAATTAGAAATCTTAAGAAGTGTAGATAAAGCAGCTCCTGGGTGGGAAGAAACTGAGGGACTGGTGACTGTCCTTCTGGACAAAGTCAAGATGGACTTGAAAAATTCTGTGGCTGTGGTTTGTGGACCTCCGATTATGATGAAATTCGGCACGTTTAAGTTGATAGATTTGGGCTATAAACCCGAGAGTATCTACCTTTCTATGGAAAAGAATATGTCTTGCGGTCTGGGCAAATGTGGACACTGTGCATTAGGTAAATATTATGTTTGTAAAGATGGTCCAGTTTTCAAATACGATCTGATAAAAGATATCCCGGATATTTGGCTATGAAGAAGTTATTTATTGATTTGGAAGCCTGTTCTAAATGTAAAGACTGCACGGTCTCCTGCAGTTATTTCTATCATCCTGACAATAATGGAGTAACCGATTTAAGAGAGTTAGCCAGTTTTTCTCTTATCTGCAGGCACTGTGAGGATGCTCCTTGTGTTAAAGTTTGCCCGCAAGAGGCGCTGGAAAAACAGAAGGACGGAATATTGAAAAGATATAATATGCGCTGCGTGGGGTGTAACTCTTGCGTGGTGGCTTGCCCTTTTGGAACAATCTATCCGGAACTTATTCCCTACCTCGTTTCCAGTTGCGATTATTGTTTACAACGGGCAGATGGGAAGCCTCCTCTTTGCGTAGAGAGTTGTCCGGAGAAGATAATCAGATACGAAGAGATTGAACAAGACCCGAAAAAGAATTATTTTGCTGTGGGAAAGAATCTAATAGTTCATTATATTCCCTGGGAAAGAGAGTAAGAGTGGCAAAGACTATATTTTACTTCATAGTATTTCCTGGATTTTTGTTTACAGCATTGGTAGGCATGTTAGTTAGTTGGATTGACCGAAAGGTCACTGCCCGGGTGCAGTGGCGAGTAGGTCCGCCGCTACTTCAGCCGCTTTACGATTTTGTAAAGCTTTTGGGTAAAGAGACGATTGTCCCTCAAGCTGGGGCGAAGTTGACCTTTCTTCTTTCTCCCCTTTTTGGATTGGCTGCAGTGACTATTGTCTCCACCCTACTTTGGCTGGTGATGATTTCACCAGGGCAAACTTTTCTGGGAGATTTAATTGTGGTTATCTATTTATTGGCAATTCCATCTATAGGTGTAATTATAGGTGGTTTTGCTTCGGGAAATCCTTTAGCTTCTTTAGGCGCTTCCCGGGAAATGAAAATGATTTTAGCATACGAGTTACCTTTTATTCTGGCTATTTTCACTCCGGTTATTAAAGCGCAAGGCATAATCAGGCTTGGCGATTTGCTCCAATATCAATGGGCAAATAGTATCTTCCTCAATTCCTGGTCTGGACTTATTGCTTTTGTTGTGGCTATAATCTGTATGCAGGCAAAACTGGCTTTAGTGCCTTTCGACATTCCTGAGGCAGAAACAGAGATAATAGCTGGTCCTTATATCGAATATTCTGGAGCCCCTTTAGCTCTCTATAAACTTACCCGCTGGATGATGTTGTTTGTAGTGCCAATGTTTTTAGTAATTATGTTTATGGGCGGTATTGTATTTTCCGGCTGGCATATTTTATGGGGCATATTGAAATATGTCTTGCTTTTAGTGATTATTATTTTAATGCGTAACACTAACCCCCGACTTCGTATCGACCAGGCTATAAAATTTTTCTGGGGACCGATGACAATTCTGGCAGTTATCGGAGTAATCCTTGCATTTCTGGGGCTATGAGATGGATATCAAGATGAAGGCATTAACTAAATCTATATGGGTGTTCCATTTTGCTGCTGCTTCTTGCAATAACTGCGATATAGAAATTCTCGATGCGTTAACCCCCAGGTTTGATCTGGAAAGGTTTGGTATTCTTTTGGTGGGAAGTATTCGCCATGCAGATGTTATATTGGCTACCGGTGCAATTTCTCACAAAGCAGCAGTGAGGTTAAAGAGGCTTTATGAGCAGGCTCCTAAACCTTGTTTGGTGGTAGCAGTTGGAGCTTGTGCTTGTTCGATGACAATGTTTCGGGATTCTTATAACATGGCTGGACCTTTTGATGGACTTGTTCCTGTTCACGCATATATCCCGGGTTGTCCACCGAAACCAGAAGCAATGATTATGGGAGTAGTTAAACTGATTAAGGCATTAAAAAAGGGTTAATTTGATGGCAGAAGAAATTTTGGCAAAAATAAAAGAGAAATTTTCCTGGCAAATTCTTAACATTTTTGAGAAATCTCCTCGGCGGGCCTATATCGATCTCAAACCTGAAAATATAAAGGAAATAGTTGAATTTATTTTCCGAAGATTGAGAGCTCGCTTTGTCATTGTCTCGGCAGTTGATACCCGAAACGCAATAGAAATATTATACCATTTTTCGTTTGATATTGAGGGGAAAATAATTACTCTACGAACAAAAATTGACAAACAGAATCCAGAAATAGAATCTGTAACTCCGATTATAAAAGGAGCAGAGTGGATCGAGCGAGAAATTTATGAACTGTTGGGAGTTAGATTTAAGAACCATCCAAATTTAAAAAGACTACTTCTGGCAGAGGATTGGCCAGAAGGAAAGTATCCTCTCAGGAGAGATTAGTGGCTAAGACAATTATTCCTATTGGTCCATACCATCCTTTACAAGAAGAACCGGAATTTTTCAAGCTCCTCGTAGAAGGTGAAAAAGTTTTGGAGCTGGAGATAGAACTGGGATATAATCACCGGGGAATTGAGAAGATTGCTGAATCAAAGAGTTACGACCAGGTATTATTTCTGGTGGAGCGTGTTTGTGGTATCTGTTCCACATCACATCCTTTTGCCTCTGTAAATGCGGTCGAAGAGTTGGCTGATATTAAGGTGCCTGAACGCGCACTATACATTCGAAGCATTATTGGTGAGCTGGAAAGGCTTCATTCACACCTACTCTGGCTGGGATTAGCTGGCCATTTCATAGGTTATAATACAGTATGGATGTGGGCATGGAGATACCGGGAGCCGGTTCTGGATATTTTTGAGAAAATTACTGGAAATCGCCAGCATTATGCCATGATGAAGATTGGTGGGGTAAGAAGGGACATTGAGTCGGATGATATTCCGGAAATTTGGAAGATGGTCGATGGATTATTACCAGTTCTCGATATGTTTAAAGGTGTGGTTATGGACGATCCGGTTATTCATGCCCGGTTAAAAGGAGTAGGAATCTTAACAAAAGAGGATGTATTCGAGTATGGAGCGCTTGGTCCCACTGCTCGAGCTTCAGGTGTGGCTATAGATGTCAGAAAAGACGATCCTTACGCCGCCTATCCTCTGGTTGATTGGCAGGTAATTACTCAGGAAGAGGGGGATGTTTTTGCCAAGGCGGTTGTGCGCATATTGGAGATGTACGAGTCAGTGAAAATTATAAAAGGATGTTTGGATAAGTTAAAAGTAGTGGGTGGGGAGATAGATGCCAAGGTTAAGGAGATTCCTCCTGGCGAAGGGATTGGTCGCCACGAGGCACCGCGGGGTGAAGTCTTTCATTATGTGCGTAGTGACGGCAGTAACCGTCCGGTGAGATATAAGATAAGGGCGCCCAGTTATATGAACGTTCCCACTAATCAGAAATCTGTAGTTGGTGGTACTATTTCTGATGCCACGATAACCTTGGCTGCTGTTGATCCCTGTTACTGTTGCACGGAAAGAGTGGCAGTTGTGGATAAGAAGACGGGAAAGAAAGGATTGACCGGTCAAGACTTGATAAAGTTATCACAAGAAAAGACCTTAAGAATTAAGAGAGAAATGGTAGTGTAGGGCTTTATGCCCGTAATGGTTTTGGTCGCGTAGGGGCGACCGCAATTTATCCCGATACATCGGGATGGTCGCCCAAAGGATTATCCCCGTGAAAAATACGCCCATAAAGGGCTACACTACAAATAAACAAAATACGCCCATAAAGGGCTACACTACAAATAAACAAAGGTTAGGATGCCGATGAATTTGTTGCACTATCTTATTATTATTCCATTCATAGTGGGACTACTCTGCTTGGTAGTTCCCAAAAAGTTAAGTAAGCTTAGAGATTTGTTAGCAATAGGCGGTTCACTGGCAACTTTCTACTTCACTATAGTTATTTTTCTCCGTAAGCCTGTTGAATGGTTTTACAATGATCTGCTTCTTTTGAAAGTCGACAATCTTAGTGGATTTATTCTTTTAGCTATCGGTCTTTTTGGGGTTTTAATTGTTGTCTATTCACTAAAATTTATGGCGGGCAAGGAGCGCTTAAACGAATACTATACTTATCTTCTGTGGACAATTGGTGGTGCTTGTGGGGCAATTTTAGCAAACAATCTGATTCTCCTTCTGGTTTTTTGGGGATTTCTCGGCTTGACCCTTTATCTACTTATTGGCATAGGTGGACCAGAGGCTACTGCAGCGGCGAAGAAGACATTTATTATTGTCGGTGGCTCTGATTGTCTGATGATTTTGGGAATAGCCATTATCTGGTTTTTGACTGGTTCTTTCCAGATGGACAATATTAGCGTTCACTTAACGGGTATGTTACCAACGATTGCATTTATCTCGTTAACTATTGCTTCCTTTGCCAAAGCGGGAGCAATGCCATTGCATACCTGGATTCCTGATTGTGCAGAGAAGGCACCAATACCAGTGACTGCTTTCCTGCCTGCTTCTCTGGATAAACTGTTGGGCATTTACCTTTTGGCAAGAGTTGCTTTGGATCTTTTTGTGATGAATAAATCGATGGGGTTACTACTATTAATTGTTGGCGCATTTACGATAATTGCTGCGGTAATGATGGCTTTAGTCCAGCACGATCTAAAGAAGCTATTATCTTACCATGCTGTGAGCCAGGTTGGATATATGGTCCTTGGTATTGGAACAGGAAATCCTATTGGAATTGCTGGTGGAATATTCCATATGTTAAACCATGCGATATACAAAAGCTGTCT
>JABUBN010000041.1_pt1 | contig 33435 bp, 34 predicted proteins | sample 7240341 | NCBI WGS metagenome assembly JABUBN01 (sample SAMN07256345, study PRJNA390944) | subsurface metagenome | isolation source: Methane hydrate marine sediment | place: Pacific Ocean: Eastern North Pacific, ODP site | reverse complement strand
ACCGGAGCCTTAAGAAGGCTTAAAAGAAGAATACAAAATTTATTCAAGACGGTAAAAGATTCGGTGATGGATGTAGTGAATCTGTTGATTGGTCAGGCCAAAAGAGCCGCTCCTGCTGGGGCGATGCTAACTTCTCAAGATAAATACGTCTCCCAGTTAAAACAGGAATTGGTGGGTTCTATGGGAACATCTTTCGAGCCTTTATTAGAAAGACATATTGGTAAGAAGGTTGTACTTGAGTTGACCAAGGGTGGTAAAATATTTGAATATCCAGGCGTGTTAAAGGACTATACGGCGGAATTTATAGAAATCATGGACGTTGATTACAGAATAAAAGAAGAGCAAACAGCCAGAAAGGCAGATCTTACAATTCCCAGAAAATACGGTGTCATTCGACATCTCGGCGAATAGATTTGGAATAATGAAGAATAGAGGTTGGGTAAAGTTTACCAAGAGTGAGGAAGAGACGAGAAAGATTGGTAGAGCAATCGGCAAAGGACTTCTGCCGGGAGATATAATCTGTCTTGTTGGCGAACTCGGCTCTGGCAAGACGACCATTACCCAGGGCATTGCTCAGGGGTTGGGAGTTCGAGGCTCTGTAAGTAGTGCCACCTTCAAGTTAATTAACGAGTATAAAGGAAGAATTCCAGTTTACCATTTTGACCTCTTTCGTCTTGATAAATTATCCGAAGTAGAAGAACTGGGTTATAGAGAATATTTCTATAATCAGGGAGTAACAATTATTGAATGGGCGGAGAAGATGAGACCACTCTGGCCTGAAAAGAGAATGGAAATAGAATTAAAAATAATTTCTGAGAATAATCGGGAGATAAAGATAACTAATCTGATTGGCAGGGAGATCAATGTAAATGGTAATTCTGGGAATAGAGACATCAACTAAAACCTGTAGTATAGCCCTGACAGATGGAAAGAAGTTACGGGATGAGATTTCACTCCATCTGGGACTTTCCCATTCGGAAAGGGTAATTCCACTTCTTGATGAAATATTGAAAAGAAATGGCATGGCTATTAAGGATATAAATGGAATTGCGGTGTCCATTGGTCCAGGTTCATTTACGGGAATTCGCGTGGGAGTTTCCACAGCCAGAGGGCTTGCTCAGAGTTTAAACATTCCCTTGGCAGGAATTCCCAGCCTTGATGGCTTAGCCTTTGGTATGGAAACATCCGGAGAGCTTGTTTGCCCTATGATTGATGCTCTACGCCGGGAAATCTACACTGCACTATATGATGGCAGAAAGAGATTGACTCCCCATCAACTAATTGGGATAGAGGACTGGTTGAAAATATTGAAAGATAAAGAGGAAACTATACTCTTTCTTGGTGAGGCAGCGGACCTTTATGAAAATATAATTAAAGATTTTCTAAAGAAGAAAGTAAAAATTGTCAAGAAGGAAAGGCGTTACGTTTCGGCAGCCCGCGTTGCCCGGTTGGGTTTGGAGAAACTTGTTTCCGGGGAAGGGAAAAAGTATGATGAAGTCTTTCCCCTATATATAAGGAGAGCGGAGGCTGAAGTGAAATGGGAAGAGAAGGAAAGATTGAGAAAGAGTTGAAATTTTCCATATTCCCATTGGATTACAACGACCTTGAGGAGGTGGTGGAGATAGAAAGCGTATCTTTTCCTGAACCGTGGTCACTGGCAATGTTCTATCATGAGTTGATAATACCTTTTTCCCACTTTTATGTAATGAGAGAAAATTCTCAGGAAAAGAAAAAGAGCAGGATGATTGCTTATGGTGGTTTCTGGATGGTTAAACACGAGGCGCACATAACCAATCTTGCCGTACATCCAGACTATAGGAGTCGTGGCTTTGGGAGTGAGTTTCTCAGATTTCTTTTGGAGAAGGCAAAAAATTTGGGAGCCAAAGTAGCAACCCTGGAAGTTCGAACTTCCAATAGGGTGGGACTGAGGTTGTACGAGAAATGGGGTTTCCGGAAGACGAAAATCAAGGAAGGCTATTATGCTTATACTGGAGAAGACGCCATTGTAATGGAAAAGAGAAATTTGTAATGAAAGATAGTTTGTTCGTCGCTGTAGGGGCGACAGGCAGTTTATCCCGTGCAAGCGGGATGGTCGCCCAAAGGAAGGGACGGCACGCCGAAAGGTCGGCATAAACTGCGTCCGTCCCCCACAGAAAGGGAGGGATAGATGCCAAAATTAAAATTGGGTTTACCAAAAGGGAGCCTTCAGGTGCCAACTATGGAGTTGTTCCGTAAAGCCGGCATACGTATTTATGTAGGAGGGAGGTCATATTTTCCCTCATGCGATGACTCGGAATTGGAAGTTATGCTGGTAAGGGCTCAGGAGATGGCCAGATATGTTGAGGATGGTACTTTCGATGCAGGGCTCACTGGCTACGACTGGATTAGAGAAAACAAGGCAAAAGTAAAAGAAGTGTGTGAGCTTGTATATTCCAAGTCGGGGTACCGTCCGGTGAAGTGGGTCCTGGCTGTTTCTAACAATTCACGAGTTAGATCCGTGAAAGACCTGAAAGGAAAGAAGATAGCCACTGAGTTAGTTAACGTAGTTAAGGATTATTTGAAGAAGAAGAAAGTAAAAGCAGATGTGGAATTTTCCTGGGGAGCTACCGAGGGAAAGGCAGGGACTTTAGCTGATGCTATTGTGGAATTGACCGAGACCGGCTCTTCTCTGGAGGCAAATTATTTAAGAACTATAGATACGATTATAGAATCGACAACGCGTTTCATTGCCAATAAGGGGTCCTATCAGAATCCTTGGAAGAGGAACAAGATTGAGAATATTGCTATTCTCTTACAGGGAGCTCTGGCAGCAGAGGGCATGGTGGGGTTAAAGATGAACGTGAGAAAGGAAGACATTTCCAAACTTATGAAGATTCTGCCTGCACTCAAAAAGCCAACAGTTTCCCTTTTGACTATTCCGGGTTGGCTTGCCCTTGAGATAATCCTAAAAGAAGAAATGGTAAAGAAGATTCTTCCGGAACTGAAGCGCGCTGGTGCTGAAGGGATAATAGAGTATCCCCTGAATAAAGTAATCTATTAGGCAAGACGTAATTGGAAATTGGAGTCCTTCATCTTTTCTTCCTCTCCCATGGGGGAGAGGGTTGGGGTGAGGGGGAATAAATATTGGAGGTTTAATGTCTATTCGGGTACGATTTGCACCTTCGCCCACAGGTTATCTCCATTTAGGAGGAGCCCGCACTGCACTATTTAACTGGCTTTTTGCCAAGAGGAAAGGCGGTACATTTATTCTCCGGATAGAAGATACTGATGAGGTGCGTTCTACAAATGAGGCTGTACTGGCGATTATTCGTGGGCTTGAATGGTTGGGTATGAATTGGAATGAGGGTCCTAAGATTACCATCGACCGGCATAAAACAGTTATTAAAGAAGTTGGGGAACATAAGCCATACTTCCAGATGAAAAGGCTCGAATTATATAGGAAGTATGCGGAAAAACTGATTGAGGATGGCAAGGCTTATCGGTGTTACTGTTTTCCTGAAGAGCTGGAGGAGATGAGAAAGAAGGCAATCCAGGAGAAGAGGCCACCAAAGTATGATGGTAGATGTCGCAATCTTACTGCAGAAGACGAGAAGATATATAAAGAGGAAGGCAGGAAGCCTGTAGTGCGCTTCAAGACTCCCCAGGAGGGAGTTACAGAATTTGAAGATATAGTAAGGGGGAAAGTAAGCTTCCAGAACAACCTTCTGGACGATTTTGTTATGCTTAAATCGAGTGGCTCCCCCACATACAATTTTGCGGTTGTAGTTGATGACCACGAAATGGAGATAAGCCATGTGATTCGTGGTGATGACCACATATCCAATACTCCCAGGCAGATTCTCCTCTATGAAGCGCTTGGCTGGGAGAAGCCTCAATTTGCCCATGTACCGATGATTCTCGGCTCGGATGGTAGCCGGCTCAGTAAAAGGCATGGGGCGACTTCATTAGAATATTATGAAAAAGAAGGGTATCTTCCAGAAGCAATGGTTAATTATTTAGCCCTTCTGGGCTGGGCTACAGAAGATAGTCAGCAGATTTTCGACATAGAGGAATTGAAAGAAAAGTTCTCTTTGGAAAGGTGCGCAAAATCTGCTGCCATTTTCGACCTTCAAAAACTTCTCTGGATGAATGGTGAGTATATAAGGAAGATGGAACCGGATGAGCTTACTACGGAAGCGCTTCCGTTTATAATTAAAGAAAATCTGATTCAAGGGGACACAGATGAAGAGGTTAAGCAGTGGGTAGAGAATATATTAACAAAGGCCATTTCCCTGGAACAGGAAAAAATAAAATTACTGAAGGATATTCCATATTTGATAAGTTATATGCTTAAGGAGGACTTAGAAAATAAAGATTACGAAGAGGAAGCCAAAGAGAAAGTATTAAAGGTTAGTGGCGTTAAACAGATACTATCCGATTGCAGGGATAGGCTCACCAGGTTGGAAGATTTCTCAGAAGAGAAAATTGAACAGGAAGTTCGCAACTATACTAAGGAGAGCGGTAAAAAGACAAGTGAAGTGTTCCATCCCATCAGGGTGGCAGTATCCGGCCGCACGCGAGGGCCGGGTCTATTTGCTCTCTTATCGTTTCTCGGCAAAGAGAGAGTCTTAAAGAGAATAGATTATACAATCAAGAACTTCCTATAGTTTCTCTACAAGGAGGCAGGATGGCTGAAGAACCAAAATTGAACATGCTTTTTATGAGCCTTGTTCTCTCCCTTTCCCAGGCAGCAATGCAGCATATGGGTAAAGTTACTAATCCCCTGACGGGTAAGATTGACAGAAATTTAGAGCAGGCAAAGGTAACAGTCGATATGCTGGAAATGTTAAAAGAGAAGAGTAAAGGAAATCTGGTTAAAGAGGAAGAAAAGTTAATCGGTGAGACTCTGGCCACTCTCCAGCTAAACTATGTTGATGAGGTAAAAAAGGAAGAGAAAGAAAAGAAAGAAGAAAAGAAAGAAGAGAAGGAAGAGAAACAAGAAGAACAAAAATGAGAGATTGCCGGGTGGTCTAATGGTAGGACACGAGACTCTGGATCTTGTTGTGGAGGTTCGAATCCTCCCCCGGCAGCTTGCTTACCTGCGAGGATTCGAAGCCAACGAGCGCCGAGGTCATTCGAGGAAGAGCCTGGAGGGCGGAAGCGAGTTGGCCGGCTTTTGAGCCGTGGGAGTAAGGGGAACGGCGAGAAAGCGAATCCTCCCCCGGCAGCTTGCTTATCTGTAGGGATTCACCTTCCTTGGCAGTTCCGACGGAGTGGGAACTGAACAGTGGAAAATCGAAATTGGAGAATGAATAAAAAAGGATGTGTGGTGTCGGATTCAAAAGGGTTCACTTTGACGGAACTTATGATTTCTGTAGCGGTTCTTGGATTACTTGTAGTTACTGTTATCATAACATTTGGCAATTCAACTCGCCGAGCAAATGAGAATGTGGCAAAGGGGAATCTGGGTATTTTGCGTATGTCAATTATGACCTACTATGGAACTAATAAGGGAGTATGGCCTTCTAACCCACTTCCCAATTCTCTGATTCCTAATTATGTAAATGAGATTCCATATTTGAACCTTAAGTCTCATCCACGAACAAATCAAGTCATAGGACCTAATCTCACTGATAGCGGTGGGTGGTGCTATGATTCTGCAACAGGGAGAATTTGCATTGATTGTACACATCTTGTTCTTGATGGAACTCAAATATCCGGTTGGTAGATTAGAGAAGGTGAGGTGGAATGGAAGAATCTAAGAAAAGATTATATTTATCTATAGCTTCCACTTTGGCCTGGATTTGGGGAATTATAATGTTATTTAATGCTATTGTCTTCGGTATTCCCGCCATATCTATGGGTAAAAACTTTGGATTTCCTATTTTAATGTTAGTGATGGGTGGCTTATATTGTTTCAGTGGGTATGGATTAAGAAAAAAGCGACGAATGGCAGGAGTGGTGGCTTTAGTTGTTTCGGGCCTGGTGTTAATTCTTAATATAATTTCGCCTGCGAGAGTGAGTCTACTGGCAATTTTGGTCAATTTGGCAATTATAATCCTGGTTTTGATTAGCTGGAAAGAGCTTGTTTAGAAATTTTTTTTACTTATCGTATTAGTGGCTAAGGAGGTTTAGGTATGGCGGAAATTAAGGTGGAGAAACTGTCTGATGAGGAATTGAAATCGTTGGGAGTGGATGAATGGAGTCCATGGGAATGCGAGCCTTCAACTTTCGACTGGGAATATGATGACAAGGAGACTTGCTATGTTCTGGAAGGGAAAGTGAAGGTTAAAACTCCTGATGGCGAAGTTGAATTTGGGAAGGGCGACCTGGTTACATTCCCCAAAGGACTTAAATGCACCTGGAATGTGATAGAGAAAATTAGGAAAGTATATAAGTTTGGATAAGATTGATAAAAAATGTCACATAAAATATTTGCTGATGCAATCATTGTGGTACATTTCCTGTATATTCTATTTATGCTATTGGGATTTCTGCTTACCGGATATGCTCTCTTCTTCAGGCAGAAGTTCTTCGATAGGTGGCTTTTCAGGTCGCTCCATCTTTTAGGTATTTTCTATGTTGCCTCTTTAAGCATTCTGGGCAAGTATTGCCCCTTAACCATCCTCGAGAATGAACTCAGGTTAAGATATGAGGTATCTTTAGTATATTCTGGTTCGTTCATTGTCCATTATTTAGAGAAGTTGGTTTATCCTGATGTTAATCCTTTGGTAATACAGATACCAACAGTTTTTCTTGCCATATTTACAATAGTGGTGTTTATAGTTAGACCACCGAAGAAAATAAAAAGCATAATGGCAAGATTGAGCCCTGGGAGAGAGAAGTTATGATTTTGGAAAAGATGAGTCTTAAGGGGAAAACAGGGATAGTGGTTGGTGCAAGCCGCGGTCTGGGGAAAGGTATTGCTATTGGTCTTGCTCAGGCTGGGGCAGACCTTGCTGTGACCAGCAGGGAACTGAAAATAATTGAGAAAGTAGCTGAGGAAATCAAAAGTTGGGGAGGGGAAGTGCTTCCCCTGCAGGTTGATGTGGCGAGAAAAGAAGATATTGATGTAATGGTAGATAAAACCATGGGAAAATTTGGTAAGATAGATTTTCTATTCAATAATGCTGGAAGGATTACCAGAGTGCCTTCAGAAGACTTTTCAGAAGAAGATTGGGATGAGGAGCTCAATGTTAATCTGAAAGGGACTTTCTTGTGTTGCCAGGCGGTGGGGAGAGTAATGATTAAACAGAAGAGAGGGAAAATTATAAACATTTCTTCCATAGCCAGCTTTATAGGGGGGAAGAATATTTCTGCCTATGTAGCAAGCAAGGGAGGGGTTTCTCAACTGACCAAGTCGCTCGCCAGTGACTGGGCGAAATATAACATTAGGGTTAATGCTATTGGACCGGGCTATTTTGAGACTGATTTGACTGAGCCTTTGCGGAAGGACCCCAAAAGATTTTCGGCAATAAATGCAAGAATTCCTTTAGGTAGATGGGGTAAGCCTGAGGATTTGGCGGGAATAGCTGTATTTCTTGCTTCTGATGCTTCTGATTACATAACCGGCCAGACAATCTTTGTGGATGGAGGATGGCTTGCGGTTTAAGGAGGGAAATTCGATGAAAAAACTCTTGAATATCGTTTTACTGGTATCTTTTGTTTTCCTGGTAGGATGTGCAGCCCATCCGGTTACAGGGAAAAGGGAGCTCAGATTAGTCTCTACAAAGCAGGAAGTTGCCCTGGGAAAAGCAACTGCTCAACAGGTAGTAAAGCAGTTTGGCGTTTACGATGACCCCAAGTTACACGAGTATATAAACGAGGTGGGACAGAAACTGGCCAATGTTTGCGAGAGAAAAGAGATAACTTACTATTTTACTGTTCTGGATACTCCCATGGTGAATGCTTTTGCTGCTCCCGGAGGATTCATTTTTGTCACCAGGGGAATCCTTAGGGAAATGGATGACGAAGCTCAACTGGCAGGAGTGATGGCACATGAGATTGGACACGTTGTCTGGCGCCATGGGGCAAAACGACTGGAGAAAGCATTTGGTTATTCGGCAATTATTCTCCTGGGAGAAATACTCACTAAGAAAGATTTGAGCCAGTTGAGGCAATATACCAATTTCCTTTTTTCCTTAATGCTTCTGGGATATAGCCGGAAGAACGAGTTTGAGGCTGACAATTCTGGAGTCCGCTATCCCCTTGCTGCCGGATACAATCCAAAGGGAATGACTGAGTTTTTCGAGAAACTTAAAGCTATGGAAAAGAAACCTCCAACTAAGTTTGAAAATCTGTTTCGGTCCCATCCACCTACAGGCGATAGAATTGAAAGGATTCAGCTTTACCTGGAACAGGTTGAGTTTGAGGAAACTGGACTGGTAAGGAATCAGGAAAAGTTTAAGAGTTTGACGCAAAATCTGCCTGCCGAGGAGCCAAAAAAGTGACAGGCACTTTTTTCCTCCATGACACAGCCTCGTAAACTCTGTTACTCCATTTCCAAGAAAAATAGAGTTGACCCCATTTTTCTTAAATGGTTGAAAAAGATGGGGAAATATGTTAAAATCCTATGAATAATTTAGTGGAAAGGAGACTTTTATGGACATCCTGGTCAATCTGGAAAAGTTAAATAGCCATGTGAGGAAAGTTTTGGTGCCTTTTAGCCAGGCAATGATTGCATTGCATGGGGATAACCTTAAATCTATCTCCCTTTATGGTAGCGCAGTGGGAGAAGATTTTATTCCTAAAAAATCGAACGTCAATCTCCTTTTGGTAATGGAGAGAATAGACCCTCCTGACTTGAAGAAGAGCTTGAAACTTATTAACCAGGGAAGGAAAAAGGGAATTGTCCCTCTCCTTCTTACTGTTGAGCATATAAAGTCTTCTACGGATACATTCCCTATAGAATTTCTGGAAATGAAGGAGAGTTATAGCCTCATTTATGGAAAAGACATATTGGGCGAACTGGAAGTAAAGGGCCGAAATGTGAGGCTACAATGCGAACAGCAATTAAAGGGGGGATTGATCAGGCTATATCAGGTCTATTTAGAGATAGGGATGAAGGAGAAAAGGATTCGCTCTCTTTTAGTCAATTCCCTTACTTCTCTTATTCCCATTTTCCGAAGCCTGTTGCGGCTGAAGGGAAAGGCCTTGCCCGTTAAGAAAAGAGATATTATCAGTGATTTGGAAAGAGAGTTCACTGTTAATGGTGCCCTCTTCTTAAAGGTTCTCGAGATGAAAGAGGGTAAAAAGGTAAAAGATAACTTAGAAAAACTCTTCGGTGACTACTTAGAAGAGGTTGAGAAGTTGTGCATAATCTGTGACAGGATGGAATTGTAATGAGAAGAATTAAGATACTGCCGGTAATATTAATCACACTATTTCTTCTACAGGCTCCTTCTTTGGGGAAGGAGGCTTCCTTTCCCAAGCCGGTGGGATACGTTAATGACTTTGCTCACATTCTCTCATCCAGCGATGTAGCCCGGTTGACAAATCTTGTTACTGAACTGGAAAGAAAGACGACTTCTGAAATTGCTGTAGTGACCCTGGAGAGTATTTCGGAAGGAGATATAGAAAGTTATGCGGTAGACCTCTTTGAGGCGTGGGGGATTGGGAAGAAGGGTGAGGATAATGGTCTGTTAATCCTTGTTAGTGTTGGTGAACGACTGATTAGAATAGAAGTGGGTTATGGATTAGAGGGTATCATTACTGATGGTATGGCTGGAGAGGTTATTCGTCAGAAGATTGCTCCCAGTTTCGGGAGAGGAGAGTTCGGCGAAGGGCTTTTTAATGGTACGGCTACTCTTGCCAATTTAATTGCCCGGGAAAAGGAAGTGGAATTACTTGCCCTAAGTTCTCTCCCTCAAGAGAATTATGAGGTGGCTGTTGCCGGGAGGTCTCGGCGCAGGGGAGCTCTGGGGAATCTATTATACTTATTCTTAATCCTCTTCTTTATGGGGGGCAGGCTCTTCCTCTTGCCGTTCTTTTTCATGGGAGGAGGCTTCTGGGGTAGAGGAGGAGGAGGGTTTGGAGGAGGATTTGGAGGATTTGGCGGAGGACTCTCTGGCGGCGGAGGTGCCACCGGGAGATGGTAATAAGTAAGAAAAGTTGATTTTTCGAGCGGCGAGGAATTTTTTACCGCTTGGAAACTTCGGCTTCTGCAGGGCACAGAATTAAACTCGCCCCGATAAATCGGGGCTCAAACAAAATTCTGCTTGGAAGAGTTATTGTCAGCCTCGTTTCCTCGCTAAAATTCCAATGCTCTTCAAAATCAACTTTTCTTTAAAGGGGGGCAGAAAAAAAACAGGGAAGAGTTGATTTTTCGAGCGGCGAGGAATTTTTTACCGCTGGGAAACTTCGGCTTCTGCAGGGCACAGAATTAAACTCGCCCCCGATTTATCGGGGGCTCAAACAAAATTCTGCTTGGAAGAGTTATTGTCAGCCTCGTTTCCTCGCTAAAATTCCAATGCTCTTCAAAATCAACTTTTCTTTAAAGGGGGGCAGAAAAAAAACAGGGAAGAGTTGATTTTTCGAGCGGCGAGGAATTTTTTACCGCTGGGAAACTTCGGGCTCTGCAGGGCGCAAAAATAAACTTCCCCCGCAGAGCGGGGGTCGAACAAATTTTTGCTCGGAAACAAATGAGTGAAGCATCCCGATTTTCAATCGGGAAGTGTTTCCTCGGGGAACACTTGTTCTCGCTTTTTGGCTGAAATTCCGAACGTTCTTCACAAACTATTTTCTTCAGATTGGTGAGGGAAAACACTTACTGATTCACAAAAGGAGGAGGAAATTATGAAAAAGGCATGGATTTTTCTGGTTATTTTTGTTTTTTTAATTTTTGTGGGGGCTGCTTGGTACATTTCTGGCCTTAATCGCGTAGTGAGAATGGATGAAGAGGCGAATGAGGCTTGGGCTCAGATTGATACACAGCTCAAGAGGAGAAGCGAATTAATTCCCAACCTGGTGGCTACAGCTAAAGGATATATGAAACATGAAAGAAAAGTATTTACTCACATAGCCGATGCGCGCGCAGCACTTGCTGGAGCAAAAACAATTCCGGCAAAGATTAAGGCAGCCACAAAATTGGACAGTGCTTTAGGCCGTCTTCTGGTAATAGTTGAGCGGTATCCTGATTTGAAAGCCAATCAGACCTTCATCAGGCTAATGGACGAACTGGCGGGGACTGAAAATAGAATTGCTGTGGCCAGGGTGAGGTATAATCGAGCGGTCAAGGGGTTTAATGCCCATATTAGAGAAGTCTTTGGGCGCTTCTTTGCTAAAAAAAGAGATCTGGATGAGCAGCGAACTTATTTCGAAGTTGGAGAGGAAGAAGCTGAAGCCCCCCGGGTTGAATTTTAGGGGGAACGCAACCTAAGGTTGCGGCTACCGAAAACAGGAAGAAGAGGTTGAAGAGAAATGGGGAAATTAAAGAACGAATTCTCCTGGTCAAATTCGAGAAATAGTGTTTTCAGGGAATGCCGCAGAAAATACTATTACAGTTATTATGGACACTGGGGTGGTTGGGAGTTTGATGCTCCTGACGAGGTCAGGCAGATATACATTCTGGGGAAACTGAAGAACAGATTTATGTGGGCAGGGGGAGTAGTTCATGAGGTTATCAAGAATGTTCTGGAGGAGACGAAGTCTGGCAGAGTGCCACTGATGAATCGCCTCATCAATTTAACCAGGGAAGAGATGCGGCACGGTTTCGAATCCTCAAAGAACAAAATGTACTGGCAAGACCCTAAAAGCTGCGCCTTATTTGAGCACGAATATGATATAGAAGTGAAAGATGAGAAATGGAAAGACCTCTGGAAGCACGTAGAGACATGCATTCAGAATTTTTATAGTTCAGATATTTTTGATATGGTTAAGAATATCGACTTTTCACTCTGGTTGCCCATAGAGGAGTTTCAGGCTTTCCTCTTCGAAGATACCAAAATCAATGTCAAGTTAGATTTTGCTTACAGAGATAGAAATGGCAGTATTATCATAATAGACTGGAAAACCGGTAAATCTGAACGTGCTGGAAGCGACATTCAACTTGGTTGTTACACTTTATTTGCAATTGACCACTGGAATGTGGATTCGGAAAAAGTTAAAACGATTGAGTACAATTTGTACCATAAGAGGGGTATTACAAACAAGTTGGATGCTGGAGAGATAGAAGAGATTAAGGGATATATGGGAAAGAGTATCAGGGAAATGAAGTCATTACTGGCAGACCCTGTTCAGAATATAGCTTCCCAGGATAATTTTGCCAAGACACTCAACCGGGAAATCTGTAGCTCCTGTAATTTCAAGAGAATTTGCCTGAGCGAAGTTTAAAGTAGGAGCGTTTGGAAAGGTTATTAGAGGTGAAGAATAAAATGAGTTTTTTGAAGATTGTGGAGGAAATTGTAGTCAAGGACTCTCGCTATAAAGTCGAGGCTTACGATTTTGTTATGGGAGCTTTAAATTACACACAAAGTAAATTTGATAAGCCGAGACATGTTAGTGGTCAAAGACTCCTTGAGGGCATTAAGGAATATGGTCTGGAATGTTTTGGGCTGATGGCTCGCACGGTTTTTGAGAATTGGGGAGTAAAAAGGACGGAAGATTTTGGCAATATAGTTTTCAATATGGTGGATACTGGACTTTTGGCTAAGACAGAGGACGATAGTATTGAGGATTTCAAGTGCGGGTACGATTTCAAGGAAGCCTTTGATAAAGGTTATAAATATTGATATATGAGAAAGGAGTAGCGAAGCGTAAGCTTCGCGTCAGATTATAAAGATGACTGAGCCGAAGAAATATCAGAAAGGTCGCCACATTTATACTAAATGGGGAAGACAAAGCAAGGAGGTTAGAGTTATGCCCGACCAACAGGAAAAGCAGGTGCAAATTCGAATCCAATTGGATGATGTTATGGCTCAAGGGGCATATGCCAATTTGGCTTTTATAAGGCATAGTGAGACTGAGTTTACAATGGATTTCATTTACGTTCAGCCCCAGGAGCCGAAAGCGAAAGTGAGGGCGAGAATAATCTCAAGTCCTGGCCATACCAAGAGATTACTCCTTGCCCTACAAGAGAATATTAAAAGGTATGAAGAGAAATTCGGAGAGATAAAAGCAGCGGGTGAGCTGTCTAAAAGAATCGGCTTCTAAAAAGAGGAACGGACTTTTTCAAAAAAGCAGCCTGTCCCCTTTTTTACATGGAAAGGAGATAGAAATGGGAGAGTGTAACGAAAACAGAAATCGGAAGAATTGTAACTGTACTTATGAGCCTTGCTCCAGAAAAGGGATTTGTTGCGAGTGTATAGCATACCACTGGAGGTCGAGAGAACTGCCGGCATGTTTTTTCCCTTCCAAGGTAGAGAGGACTTACGACAGGTCTTTAGAAAAATTTATTGAATGCTACAAATGAGTAACGATTGATGTTCAAGGCAAAGAGAGATGAGGAAGATTTTTCTGTTTTTGAGGCTGTGGCTACCAGTGGGGTTGTGGTGTGGCATCATTTTCTACCTCTCTAGCCTTCCTAGCCTTGCAACGCCCTGGGGAATTTGGGATATAATCCTCAGAAAAATTGCCCATATTGCTGAATACGGAATACTCGCCTTTCTTGTGTGGAGGGCGATTTTCCACTCGATTAAGATTAATCTGACAAAGGTTTATGCATGGTCCGGGGCGCTTTCCCTGCTTTATGCAATATCCGACGAAATCCATCAGAGTTTTGTTCCCACCAGACACGGGTCGATTTACGATATTCTAATAGACGCATTTGGGATAGGATTGATACTCTTCTTTTTGATAGTGAGGAAGAAAAATGTTAATCGCTGATTTTCATATTCATTCTCGATATTCAAGGGCTACTTCCGGCGAGATGAACATTCGAGAGATAAGTCAGCGTGCTAAGGTTAAGGGGATTGATATTTTAGGAACAGGAGACTTTACTCATCCCCACTGGCTGGATGAACTTGAAGATTGCCTCAAGCCAGTGAGTTATGGTGTTTATGAGTATGGGGGAGTCCATTTTTTTCTCACTAGCGAGATAAGTTGTATCTATTCCCAGGGGGGAAGGGTAAGAAAAATTCATATTCTCGTTTTTGCTCCCAGTTTTGAGGTAGTCCACAAGGTGAATAGGGAACTATCAAGAATCGGTAATTTGCATTCTGACGGAAGACCTATCCTGGGACTTTCAGCAAAGGAGTTAGCGAAGATTGTGTTGGAAGCTTCCAGTGAATGTTTTATTGTGCCGGCACATATCTGGACTCCTTGGTTTTCGCTCTTTGGAGCAAATTCCGGGTTTGACGACATAGAAGAATGCTTTGGGGAATTGACTTCCCAAATCTATGCTCTGGAGACAGGATTGTCCAGCGACCCTGAAATGAACTGGGCTCTCTCTAATCTGGACAGGTTTGCCTTAATTTCTAATAGTGACGCCCATTCTCCTGCTAATTTAGGAAGGGAAGCCAATATTTTTAATTGCAAAATTGACTATAAGGAGATAGTTTCTGCAATAAAGAATAAAGAGAAGGATAAATTCCTGGGCACTATAGAATTCTTTCCCCAGGAAGGGAAGTACCATTATGACGGTCACAGGAATTGTAACGTGTGTCTTTCTCCCCAAGAGACAAAGAGTCATAATAATATTTGTCCCGGTTGTGGCAAACCTCTCACTATAGGAGTTATGCATCGCGTGTATGAACTTGCCGACAGAGAAATCGGCTTCAAACCTCAGGGCGCAATTCCTTTTAGGAGTTTCGTTCTTTTAAAGGAAGTAATCGGTGAGGTGGTTGGAAAGACTTCCAAGTCAGCAGAAGTGGATAAGTTATACTACTACCTGATTGAAAAATTTGGCAGTGAATTCAAAATTATGTTAGAAGTTCCTGTTGATGAAATTTATAAAGTTCATCCTAAAATTGCTGAAGGTATCGCCAGGGTAAGGGAGAGAAAAATAAAGGTTTCTCCCGGATATGACGGGGTTTATGGGAAAGTAAAGATATTTGAAGAAGAAAAGAAAATAGAGCCGGAACAGATAAGCCTTTTGTGAGTCTTGGGAGAGGAAAATAGAAATGGGAAAGAATCCAGTTTATCAGATTAAGAATTTTGGACAGTCCATCTGGTATGATAACATTGAGAGGTCTATTCTCACTTCGGGAAAGCTGGAAAAGATGGTGGAAGAAGATGGCATCTCGGGAGTTACATCCAATCCCACGATATTTGAAAAAGCAATTACTCAAAGTAACGAATACGACCCTGAAATTAAAGAAATGGCTGGAGAAAATAAGACTGCCGAAGAGGTATATGAGAGCTTGACAATAAAGGATGTGACTCTGGCGGCAGATATTCTTTACGAAATATATAAGGAAACAGAAAGAAAAGATGGATATGTGAGTATCGAAGTTCCTCCTAAATATGCATACGATATTGACCAGACTATTTGTGAGGCTCAAAGATTGTTTATGAGAATAGGAAGAGAAAACATTATGATAAAAGTCCCGGCAACAAAAGAAGGGGCTGTGGCAATAGAGCGTCTGATATCGAAAGGCATTAATGTAAATGCTACTCTCGTCTTCTCTTTGTCCCATTACGAAAACGTTGCCCGGGCATACATTAAGGGACTGGAAGGGTTTTCCAGAGAGGGAGGAGATTTTAAGAGAGTGGCTTCGGTGGCCAGTCTATTTGTGAGCAGGATAGACACACTGGCGGATAAAGAGATTAGTTCACTGACAGAATCGGAGAAAGACCCTGAAAGGAAAAGAGATTTACAGGAGCTTTTGGGAAAAGCAGCAGTAGCCAATTCCAAGAAGGTTTATCAAAAGTTTAAGGAGATTTTCTCTCAAGAAAAGTTCAAAGACCTGGAAAAAAGAGGGGCCAGAGTTCAAAGACCACTCTGGGCAAGCACCTCCACTAAAAACCCTGCTTATAGTGATGTGAAGTATGTGGCGGAATTGATTGGCCCTGATACAATAAATACTATTCCTCAAGTGACGCTGGATGCCTTCAGAGACCACGGAAAGCCGAGGTTATCTTTGGAAGAGAATTTGGGTGGAGTGGAAGAAGTTCTTTCCCGGATGGAAAAAGCGGGAATCGATTTAGATGAGGTCTGTGAGACTCTTCAGAGAAAAGGAGTAAACGCATTCGAAAAATCTTTTCAGAATCTCCTGACCACTTTGAAAGAAAAAATGGAATTATGGGGAGAATTATGGGGACACAATACTTAATTATTTGAATTGGAATCAGATATCTAACAACTTGCTTAAGCGAATCAGGATTGGTGGCAAGGTCGCACCAGGGATGGTAAAATAGGCCGTGGTCAGGCAATTGGGTGTTTAAGGTGGATATTTTAAAGGATTTAAATAGTGCACAGAGGGAGGCGGTGGCCCATCGAGGTAGACCGCTTCTTCTTTTGGGTCCAGCCGGGTCGGGCAAGAGCGAAGTTTTAAAGAGAAGAATTGAACATCTCTTATCTTCGGGAATTGTTCCATCTGAAAGGATACTTGTGTTTACTGACCAGGAGGAGATGGTGGGGGTTTTGAGGGGCCATCTCGAGCCAGGATATGGAGAGTTCTGGGTGAATAGCTTCACCGGGTTCTGCAAGAGAGTTCTCCGGAAAAATTATAACAGGGTTCCGGGTATCTATCCCAACTTTCAGGTCCTTGACGGATTAGAGGAAAGGCTGGTGTTGAGTAAAATTCTTAAAGGTTTGAAGTTGAACTACTATGGGAAGGTCCAGCGTACTTTGGGTTTCTTAGATGAGGTGGTCGACTTTATTGACCTTTGGAAACTTAATCCCCAGGTTAGTCTGCCCGACTATGGGAAATTCAGAGATTTGAAAAGAATTTACAGAGACTACCAGGATTATCTGCACAGAGAGAACCGCTTAGATTTCAGAGACCTGGTGTTGAAAACCATTCAACTTTTTAAAAGTCATCGGGATATTCTTAAAAATTACAGGGAGAGATTTAGGCACATTCTTCTTGACGACTTTCAGAACATCGATTTGAATCAGTATGAACTTTTTGCTCTTTTAGCCTTGAAGAAACAGGAAGTATTTTTTTCAGGTAATGAAGAAGAGAGTGTCTTTCGTTTTCGTGGAGCCCTGCCCCAGGAGGTGAAGAGGAAATTCTTAACTGAGTTTGAGCCACAGATAATCTCCCTTTCCGAAATTCCCATCTCTTCCCCGGAGATAACTTTAGTGAAATGTGGCAGTGGAAGCGAGGAAGCTCTGTTCATTGCCCGCAAAGTTTATGGTTTGACCCGCCAGGGTTACCACTATTGCGACATTGTTATTCTCTGCCGTGGCGTCTCCAGAGAAATAAAGAACTTAGAAAATGCCTTGAAAATTTACGATATCGATTACACGGTAATGGGAGGCATAGCATTTTTCAAGCAGCCAGAAATTGTCCAGATTATCTCTATCTTAAAGTGCATCTGGGGACAGGAAGAAGAGATGAACACCCATCTCCTGAGGGCTCTTTCAGCTCCTGAGTTCAACATAGACACTGTGGATATTCAGAGGCTGGTGACCTATAGTGAAAGGAAAGGATTGCCTTTCTTAGCGGTCATAAAAACGGTGGTGAAGAAATTACCTCAGGACTTTTCCCAGGCGGGGTCTAGCACAAGCTATCCTGGATGGGGTTTAAATGAGGATACTATCTCCTCTCTTGGGGAATTTCTGGGAACATTAGAGGAAATGAAGAGAGAGGCTAAAAAGGAATCCCTGGAAAGGCTTATTTATAGAGTTTTCTTGAGGTTCGGTTATCTCCAGGCAGGGACGAAGAATAAGAGATTGGCTCAAAACTTGAGCTATTTTCTGGAGGTAGTGAAGAAGTTCCAGAAGATTGAAAACAATTTATCCTTTTTCGATTTTATGAGTTATCTTGACGAGATGCTTACTTCTTATGGTCGGGAGGAAGCAATTACATTTATTCCCCAGGAGGATAGCGTCCGGATTATGACTGTGCAAAGGGCAAGCGGAAAGTTCTTCCCCATAGTCTTCGTAACTGGTCTTGTGGAAGGAAAGTTTCCCCGAGATTTGCCCGAATCTTCCCTTTTAGGCCTTGGAGAGAAGAAGAAATTGAAACTGAACCCCCTTCCCGAACTTTCCCAACACCTGAAAGAAGAAGAGAGAATCTTTAATTTGGCTATAAGTAGAGCAAGGAAGAGATTATATTTAACTTATGGAAAAACCTACGAGTCGAATCGCGATTCTTTTCTCTCTTCTTTAGTGTTGAAATTCGTTGAGGCAGAAAGGGAAGACGAACTCCTGGAGAAATGCAGGAGTAGAGGGATGGAATTTCTCGATAAGCCATCGGTTCTCGGCCCTGAGGAGAAGGATGAAATTTTAACCCGGGAGGATTTGGTCAACTTCTGGCTTACAACAGGAAGTAAGGATTTAGAAGGGCTGCTTGAGGAAATTGATAGAGAGAAATATAATGAGATAATGAGAATTAAGGGAGAGTTCGACCAGGAGAGTCTCTGGGATAAAGTGAAGATTTCTCCTGATTATAGGTTCTCTGGCTATAAGCTTGAGTCATACAGTGAATGTCCGGCAAAGTTCTTCTTCTCCTTCCTCTTAAAAATCTGGATTAAGCCAAGACCTGCTTTAATTTTTGGAAGACTCCTCCACAGTATTCTTGCATCCTTTCATGAGAAATACAATAGTAAAGATGCTCTACATTCTTCCTATGCAAAAAGGGATATACAGAAGGAGATTAAGAAGGTCTTTTCCCAGGAAGGGGGAAGTTTTTCCACTTTGTTTGAGAAAGATGTCTATCAGAGATTGGCTTCCAGAATTCTTCTAAGATATCTTGATAAGGAAAAGGAAAGAGAGAGTTTCTCCATTGAGGATACGGAGAAAAAATTTACCTGGCAGATAGATGGGTTGACTTTTTCTGGACGAATAGACCGCCTGGATCGCCTTGAGGGAGGAGTCGAGGAAGTTATTGATTATAAGACCGGTAAGAATCCGTTTATGGAGTTTCGCCTCTGTCGGAAAATGAACGAAGGAGAAAGTTTCCAGTTACCCATCTATTTTTTTGGTGCCAGGGAAGACTTGAACAGGCCCGTAAAGAGACTCTCTATATACTGGCTGCGTAAAGGCCTCCAAAATTCTAAGGCAAATATCAAAGCAACGGTCGAGGAAGGTAAGCAATATTCTGCTCAAGGAGTGGTTCTTTCCACCAAGGAGTGCTTGGAAAGTGCACTAAAGCATCTCAGAGAAAAGGCAAAGGAGATTCTCCAGGGATACTATCCCCAGAAGCCAAGGAACTGCTGGAATTGCGACTTCAATTTCCTTTGCGATAAGAAAATAACAGAAGAAAAAAAGTGACAAGTACAATATTTATAGGAACAGGGACAGAGAAAAAGTAGCCTGTCCCCTTTTTTACAATGAGAGAGTTAACTTTAGAACAGAAGAGGGCAGTTGATGAGATTGAAGGTACTGTCTGCCTGAAGGCAGGAGCCGGAACAGGGAAGACCTCGGTTCTGGTAAACAGGTACCTAAAGATATTTTCTAATCTCTTAGAGAAGGGAGTATCTCCCGAAGAGGCTATAGAGTCCATTCTGGCAGTAACATTCACCAATAAGGCTGCGGGAGAGATGAGGGAGAGATTGGAAGAAGAATTGCAGAATATGTCTCTTCCCAGAGAAGTTCTGGCAAGGAAAGCCTATATCAGTACCATCGATTCTTTCTGCACTCGGCTTCTTAGAGAGAATGGACTGGAGGTAGGGCTGGAACCCAATTTCAGAGTGATTAATGAGATAGAGGCTAAAATTCTTTTTTGCAAGGTGGGTAAAGCACTACTTGAGGAAGGGAAGTTGCCCCGGGTTACTATCGACCAGTGGCTGGACGATTTCTTGAGTGCGATTTATAAATACGTTCAGGAGATAAGAAATAAGGCAATGTCTCCTTCGGAATTTCTGCACAAGATTACAAAAGTAGAAGATGAGGAGAAAAAAAAATTAGCCCACCTCATTGCCGAGGTTTATGCTTCTTACGAGAAGGAACTCAAAAAACGCCACTACTTCGATTTTTCCGGGATTCTTCTGGAGACTTTGCATCTTCTCAGGAATAATAGGAAGATAAGAGAGAAATACCGAAAACAGTTCAGATATGTCCTGGTCGATGAGTATCAGGATACCACTCCCCTTCAGGATAAACTCTTACGTCAGTTCTCTCATAACTACTTCGTGGTGGGCGATGTCAAACAGTCCATCTATGGCTTTCGAGGAGCAAAACCTGAGAATATTGAATATTTCAGCAAGGAATCTGAACTGAGCCTTTCTTTGACTAAGAATTTCCGCTCCTTTAATCAGATTCTGAAAGTAGTCAATAAAGCTCTGGATAGGGAAATTCCTGATTATGAACCTATAAGTTCAGAAAAGGAAGGAGAAGAATGTGCTGTGGAGATATTTCTGGCAGAATCCCAGGAAGAGGAAGCTGAATTTATTGCTCAGAGAATTCTTCAGCTCCTGAGAGACTACCGCTTAAAGAATCCAATCAGGGGAGAAGATTGGGAAAGGAGTTTACAGCTTAAGGATATAGCGATACTGTTAAGAGGAATTAAGACTCCAGTGGGAATATATGAGGAGGCTCTAAGGAAGCATGGGATTTCTTTTATTACTACTGGCGGGACAGGTTACTATGAAAGGTTAGAAATAAGGGATTTGGTAGCACTACTAGGCACAATTAATAATCCCTTTGATGACATCTCCCTGGTAAGGTTGTTGAGGTCGCCCATTTTCAGAATTAAGAATTCCAGTCTCTCTTCTCTGGCCAGTGTCTTTCCTGAGCAAGAAATCGAAGACGAAGAGAAAATGGTGAGGAAGCGTTATCCCGTCTACGATGCCCTGGGGAAGTTGGATGGTCTCGACATTGGAGAGGAGGATAAGAAGGTCATCAGGAATTGCAAAACCCTTTTAGAGAGATTTTTCCTGGAGAAGAATAACTACAGTTTAGGTGAGCTGATATATAAAGTGATTAGCCAGAGCAACTATTTCCATTATGCTCAGAGTTTGCCTCCCACTGAAAGGAGGAGAACCCTGGCAAATATTAAGAAGTTTTTCAGCCTCGTCGGGGAATTTGAGGAGAGAAATATCTTCTCTACACTGGAGGATTTCATTGCCTATGTGAAGGAAGTTACTCAACAGGGAGTGGTGGAGAGTGAAGCTAAACCTGGCGAGGAGAACGCTGTACGTTTAATGTCCATTCATCAGGCAAAGGGCTTGGAATTTCCCATCGTTTTCTTAGCTAACGTCAAGGATAAGGCTTTTCCTTCTAAAGGAGGAGCTTCTCCATTTTATGCTTATGATGAACAGTCCATTATATCTACCAGAGAAGAGAGGAAGAAGAGGAGAAAAGGAGACATCGACATGGAAGAGAAGAGGCTTCTCTATGTTAGCCTGACCAGACCCCGGGAGAAATTGATAATTTCCGGTACCAGGAATGTGCAAGGAAAGTTGAGTCCATTTATCTCCTATTTTCTCGACGAAAAAGGAGAAATAAAGGAGGAGTTCTCTTCCTTAATTGAAAATAGGAGGGAGAAGTTTTTACAGGAGAAGAAAGGCTGGGAGAAAGAAATCTATCGGGCAAGCCAAAGAGAGAAGGGGATTGAGACGCTGTCACTGGAAGAGATAAAAAATGTCGTATTTTCTTCCTATAAATCGCTTCCTTCTCACGATATTTCTCTTCCTTCTTTTACAGTTACCCAGCTTGCTACTTTTGACCAGTGTCCCTTAAGGTATAAATATCTCTACCTATTCAATCTTCCTCCAGACCCTGGATTGGAAAGAGAGAAAGAAGAGGAGATGATTGAAGAGTCGACGTTCGGGACAGTAATTCACAAAACTCTGGAAGAATACATTTTATCAAGAAAAGAAGGAAAAGAATGGAAAGAATCGAAATTGATGAGTAAATTCCGTTCACTGGCGAAAGCTCATGGAATTACTGACAGGGAGATTCGGAATATCTATGAGAAAGAAGCTAAACCAATTCTTCTAAAATTTTTGGATAATTCAAAGAAGCAAATTGGTAACATCGTTAGAGTAGAAGAGCCATTCCATCTTTTCATTGAACAGTGTGAAATCAGGGGAATAATCGATCGAATCGATAGACCTTCCGGGCAGGGATACCATATTATCGATTATAAGACCAATCGCCAGAAGAATGAAGAGCCTTACGTTTTGCCAATGCTCCTTTACAAATGGGGGGCGGAGAAGGTCTTAGGATATAATCCTGTGGAAAAGTTGAGCTTATACTGGCTGAGGCATAATCAACTGGTCACCATAAAAATTGAAAAGGATATGGAGCGTGATTTAGAAAAGAAAATAAAGGCAATTATAAAGAAAATTCGGGAAGAAGATTTCGCACTGGTCAGTCCACCAAAAAGATGCGAATTTTGCGATTATAAATTAGTCTGTGAGATAAGATTTCCCTCTCTCCCGCGGGGAGAGGGTTAGGGTGAGGGGGATATAATGGAGTGTAAAGCGAGAGCTTTACTTTTGTCCCGACTTGTCGGGACACTCCTACGGGGGGAGAGGATTGAGGTGAGGGGGAGCAGGAGGTAAAACATGGAATCCGTTTTCTATTCTCCTACAAGAATTATTTTTGGCGAAGAAAGTTTGAAAAGAGTGGGCGAAGAAGCCAGAAAATTTGGCGAGAGGGCTTTGATAGTTACAGGGAAGTCCTCGTCAAAGAAGTCGGGTAGTCTGGACGAAGTGGTAAATTCGCTTACTTCACATAACCTTCAAGTAGAGATATTTAATAAGGTGGAACCTGACCCCAGTATCGGGATAGTGGAAGAAGGAGCAAAATTTGCTAAAAAATGCGCGGCAGATGTAGTGATTGGTCTTGGCGGAGGAAGCCCGATGGACGCAGCAAAGGGAATTGCCCTGCTTATGACCAACAAGGGTGAGATTACTGATTATTTTGGGACGGATAAGGTAAAAGAACCGGCTCTTCCCATTATCGCTATCCCCACTACAGCGGGAACAGGAAGTGAGGTTACAAAATACGCAGTTATTACTGACCAGAAGAAAATGTTAAAACAGATAATCGGTACTCCCCATATTAACCCTAAACTTGCCATCCTCGATCCACTGTTAACCCTGAGTATGCCAGCTTCTCTTATTGCCAATACAGGAGTGGATGCTTTAAGTCATGCTATTGAAGGATATGTCTCCACACAGGCAAACCCGGTGGGTGATATCTTAGCCTTGAAATCGATAGTATTAATTGCTGAGGCCCTGCCGGGAGCAATTTCTCAACCAGATAATCTAAAAATTAGAGAGAAGATGCTCTTTGCTTCTATGCTTGCGGGAATGGTGATTAATTCTGCTGGCGCGGGGATAATTCATGGGATGGGTTATTTCATCACTCTCCACTATGGCGCTCCTCATGGATTGGCGAATGCTCTGCTTATGCCTGAAGTAATGGAGTTTAATCTCGAAGGCAATCCTTTAAAATTTAGAAACATTGCTGAGGCAATGGGGAAGAAAGTAGAAGGTCTATCAGAAAAAGAGGCTGCTCACCTGAGTGTAGTAGCAATGAGAGAGCTTTTAGGGAAGATAGGGATACCGAGAGGCATGAAAGAGATAGGAGTGAAGGAGGAGTCCCTGGCTGATTTTGCTAAAACCGTGAGCAAGAATAAGCGTCTCCTCACTTTGAATCCCCGGCGCCCCACTACTGAAGAGATAGAGGAAATATATAGGAGGTCAATGTAGACTCTCCTTGTTTCAGGTTCTTAATTTTGGTATAATAGAAAAATAGTTTGTTCATTGCTTGGTAGTGTAGGGCTTTATGCCCGTAAAGGTTTTGGTCGCGTAGGGGCGACACGCAGTTTATCCCGCCTGAGCGGGGCGGTCGCCCGAAGTGCTTTTAAATGGAGGGAAATTAATGGAATTGACTATATGGGTTTTACTTGGAGGAGTGGGCGTTCTGGTTATTCTTATGTTGTGGATGGCCATGAATACGAGAAGAAGAATTAAGGATCTGGAGGGAAAGGGAGGAAGTGACCAGGCACTTCTGGTGATGCAACAGCAGATAGCAAACCTCACCACTCAGTTGACAAACCAGTTAAACGCTGTTACCAGCCAGGTAAGTGAAAGGCTGGGCAATACTACCCAAGTTGTCACTTCTGTAAAGGAGAGCCTGGGCAGAATGGAGGAGGCAAACAGGAGAATTTACGAAGTGGGAAAAGATATATCCAGCCTTCAGGACCTTCTCAGGGCACCTACCTTTCGTGGCGAAGTGGGTGAGTTCCTGCTGGCAAATCTCTTGGGACAGATTCTGCCACGAGAACATTTCACTCTCAAGCACAAATTCAAGAATGGAGAAATTGTGGATGCGGTTATTCGCCTGGGAAAGCGGCTTGTTCCAGTAGATTCTAAGTTTCCATTGGAGAACTTCAAAAAGATGTTAGAAAGCAGTGGTGAAGATGAGAAACAAGGAAGTCGCCGGGAGTTTGTGAGAGATGTCAAAAAACATATTGACGATATTTCTGATAAGTACATTTTGCCGGATGAGGATACTTTCGATTTTGCTCTCCTCTATATCCCTGCTGAAAATGTATATTATGAGACGATAATTAAGGACGAGACTCTTGGCGAAGGGGAAGGAATCAGTTCTTATGCGCTTTCCAAGAGAGTTATTCCAGTCTCGCCCAACAGCTTCTATGCCTATTTGCAGGTTTTAGTCCTGGGGTTGAAAGGATTGAGAATCGAGAAAGCTGCGGAAGAGATTTTAGGTAATCTGACTCGCCTCCATGGAGACTTGATTAAGTTCAAGGAAGATTTTGAGGTATTGGGTAAACACCTTTTCAATAGTAGAACCAAATACGAGGAAGCTGAGAAGAAACTTGATAGACTGGGGGAGAAATTATTAACCGTAGGAGAAGAGAAACCTCCAAAAATTCCCCAAGAATCCCAGTAATGTAAGAATTTACGATTGTAGTCAATGGCGCCATCGTCTAGCCTGGTTTAGGACGCTGCCCTCTCAAGGCAGAGATCACGGGTTCGAATCCCGTTGGCGCTACCAGTTATGCAGAGCAATTCTGGGCAATTCTGGGGACACAATACTTAATTATCCAGATACGATCCTGATGTGTTAATTATGCTATGGCACGAATAGCCCGTATGGTTATTAATTAAGTATTGTGTCCCCAAATAAAACCGATGGAGAAGGCAATGTTTAAAGGAGCAATTTTTGATTTGGATGGTGTAATTGTTGATACGGTGCCAATTCATTTTAAGGCATGGAAGAAGATGTTTTCTGAATACGGGATAGATTTTACCTTTGATGAGTATAAAAGCAAGGTTGATGGTATTCCCAGACATGACGGGGCAAGGGCAATCTTGAAGGACATTAGTGAAGTAGAATTAAAAAAAGCCGGTGACATAAAACAGGGATATTTTCTTGAGTTCATCGAGAAAGAAAAGATTCCTGTGTATACCTCTTGTATAGATTTAATCAAGGAGTTAAAAAGTCATAATAAGAAAATAGCCTTTGCCTCCTCGAGCCGGAACTGTAAAAGAATTTTACAAAGGACGGGGATTATTTATCTGGCGGATGCTATAGTGGACGGTAATGATATTACTAAGGCTAAGCCAGACCCTCAGATTTTCCAGTTGGCTGCTGAGAGATTAGGCTGTGTTTATGCAGAATGCGTTGTGTTTGAAGATGCTGTCTTAGGCGTTGAGGCTGCAGTAAATGGGAAGATGCTCTGCGTGGGAATCGACCGCTATGGCAATCCAAAAAGACTGGCAAAGGCAAATCTCGTTGTGGAAGATTTATCCGAGGTAGACTATAAAACAATCGAGGAATTGTTTAGGAAATGAAAGATTATTATTCTAAATACAAAACTGAATATCCCTGGTTGATTAAGGAAGAGGGTTGGGTGAGGTCGCTTCTGAGAGTGAGGGAAGCTCAACTTGCCCTGGGGAATGGTTTTTTAGGGAGCCGCGCTGTTTTAGAAGAGATACCTTATGATGCCCAACCAGGGACATATATTGCAGGAGTATATGATAGAATTGGTTCTCAGGTTGCCGAGTTAGTTAACTTGCCTAATCCTTTTAATTTCAAGATAATGATAGATGGAGAAAAACTGGGTGTTGTTACCATGGATGTTGTGAAACATAGAAGAATTTTGAACTTAAGGCATGGTCTCTTATGGCGGCATACTGTTTTTCAAGATAGGAAGAAAAGAAAATACGATTATCAAACTTTGAGATTTGTGTCTATGCAGGATAAGAATATCGGCGTTATGCAGATTATTTTTACGCCGCTGGATGATGAAGTGGAGGCGTCCATCGAAACAGGAATAGATACTTCTGTGTATAATGTAAGAACCGTAAATGAAGGACGCAAGAAACATTTCAGGGTCAAGGAAGTAGGCCAATTTAAGAATGAAGGATATCTTATAGTGGAGACTTTTGGTAAATTGCATACGGTGATTTTCAGGAGCGGTTTTTATTATGAAACCAAAGGGAAAAAGATCCTGGCAAAAGATAATATATTTGAACTGAAGTTACGGAAGAACCAAACTGTTGTATTTACCAAGATATTCCATGTGGAAGCCGTTTTAAAGGGAGAGAATTTAGATAAGAAAAAGAAATTATCAGAGAAGAAATTCAGAAAGGCGTTTCAAAGTAGTTTCGATTGTTTACTGAGAAGACATATTCGTGCCTGGGAAGGTTTGTGGAATGTGGCTGAAGTTTCTATATGGGGTGACCCGGAAGTTGAAAAAATTTTTAGGTTCAATATTTACCATATGTTAATATGTGGACCAAAAGACAATGGTTCATCCAGTATAGGAGCCAGGGCATTGACCGGTGAGGGTTACCGTGGACATATCTTCTGGGATACTGAAATCTTTCTTCTTCCATTCTATCTGTATACTTTGCCTGATGTAGCTAAGAATATGTTGCTGTATAGATACAGGAGGTTAGATGCAGCAAGAGTGATTGCTAAAAAATGCGGGTTTAAAGGGGCGATGTTTCCCTGGGAATCTGCTGGTTTAGGAGAAGAGGAGACACCCTGCTGGGCTAAAGATTTAGACGGAAGAATAATTAGAATACATACAGGCGAGATGGAGCATCATATAACTGCAGATATTGCCTATGCCTTCTATCACTATTATAATGTTACGCACGATGAGAAATTTCTCAGGGATTATGGTTATGAGGTGATATTCGAGACGGCAAGATTTTGGGCCAGCCGCGTGGAATATAATAAAAAGAAGAAAAAATACGAAATTAAACAGGTTATCGGTCCTGACGAGTTCCATAGAGATGTTAATAATAATGCTTTTACTAATATGATGGCAAAGTGGAATTTGGTTATAGCCTATAATATGTTTAAGAGGTTAAGGAAGTTAAATATAAAGGTCTATAGAAAGTTGGTTCAAAAAATAGGGCTTGCATCCAAAGAGGCGGCAAAATGGAAGAATATTGCTATCCGTATCAGCATAAACATGGGTAAAGGGCAGGTGATTGAGCAATTCGATGGGTATTTTAAGAAGAGAATGGTTGAAATAACTGATTGGGATGAGAATTCTGTACCTATTGTCTCGGAGAAACTAACTCCCAGAGATTATGGCAAAACACAACTTGTTAAGCAGGCAGATGTGATTATGCTTTTGTATCTGCTTTCAGACGTTTTCAGCATTAAGACCAAAAGAGAAAACTATGCATATTATATTGACAGGACGATACACAAGTCTTCGTTGAGCCTCCCGGTATATGCCCGTATGGCTATTGATGTGGGAGATAGAAGCAGGGGATATCGATTTTTCCATACTGCTCTGCGTACTGACATAAGCAATATTCATAATAATACAAATGAAGGTATTCACGCAGCTTGTATGGGGGGAAGCTGGCAGGTTTTGATAAATGGTTTTGCCGGGGTGAAAATACAGAAAGGTATATTGTCAGTCAATCCAAAAATGCCAAGAATATGGAGGAAAGTACTTTTTTCCCTGCATTGGAGAGGAAACCTGCTTAGACTGGAAGTCAAAAATAATAAAATAAAAATTCAGATTATTTCCCCGGGCAGGAAGAAGGTTAAGATAAGAGTATTCGGCGTTTTATATAGATTGGCTGTCAATAAGACGTTTGAATTTGAGCGGAAAAGACCGGCAAAGGAACTGCCCACTTACTATTTTTAGATTTTAGGAGGGGATGATAATGGCAAAAAAGAAAAAGAAGTTAAGCATATCTCATTTGCACTGGGGTTTTCCTCCTATTATTGGAGGAGTGGAGACACATTTAACGATATTGTTACCAACTTTAGTTAAAATGGGCCATAAGGTCAATCTTCTTACTGGTGCATTTGAAGGAGAGAAGGGAAGAGATACGTATAAAGGTGTGGGTATTTTCCGTCAGCCCACTATGGATTTGAACTGGCTTAGTAAAAGAGGGATTAGCGGTCTTTTCGACGAGGTAAAAGCTATATTTAAAAAATTCATCTACGAAACAAAACCTGATTGTATCCACGTTCACAATATGCATTATTTTAGCAAGGCACATGCGTTGGCAATTGAAGAAATATCTATCAAGAAAAGCATTCCCCTTATTTTGACTGCACATAATGTATGGGACGATAATCTATTTCTGGACTTGACGAAGAATACTAAATGGACTCATATTATTGCTGTTAGCCATTTTATTAAAAGAGAGATTATCGGAACTGGGTATAGACACAAACACATCACGGTTATCCATCATGGTATCGATCAAAAGATTTTTTCTCCCAAGGTAGACCCGCTACCTGTGTTTAAAAAATATCCTATCTTACGGAGGGGAAACGTAATATTTCATCCTGCAAGAATGGGGTTAGCTAAAGGGTGCGATGTGAGCATAAAGGCATTGCGTATAATCAAAGATAGGTTTCCTGATGTGGTTCTGGTGCTTGCCGGTACAAAGAATATTATAGACTGGGCCCAGAGCCAGCAGAAGGACATTGCCTATATGGTAAATCTGGTTAAGTTTCTTGGTCTTGAGGATAATGTGTTAATTGATGCTTTTCCGCTTGTAGATATGCCTAAGCTTTACGCTGCTTCGTCGGTTTGTGTTTATCCCTCGTCCGTGTCTGAACCTTTTGGACTGACGATGTTGGAAGCCCTTTCATCAGGTAAGCCAATGGTGGTTACTGAAACAGGAGGAATGCCGGAGATTATTAAAGACGGCATTAATGGATTCATCATTCCAGTTAAGGATTTTGAGTCTTTGGCCTCTCGAATTAACTGCCTTTTAGGCAACAAGGAATTACGGGAGCGACTGGGACACACAGGCCGCCAGATGGTTGAGCAGCAATATACCAAGGAGATTGTTGCTGAGAGTACATTGAGACTGTATAAAAAGTTTTGTTAGCTATACGATGAAGCAAACTCGGCTCGGGTCAGGAGGCAGAAAAGAAGAACCCACGGATAATCTCTGCCCACCAGTCTCTTAAATCTGCAAGAATTTATGTCCCATTTGACCACAAGCATGCCCTTGTGCTTCAAGCATCCCGCTGTGCTTTTTGTTATAAAAAAGCACAGGAAAGTGTAACATTTCATTCGCCTCTTTCGTCTAAATAGTAGAGGTGAAAAAAGGTGCAAACTCAATGGAGGAAGATTTCGAACTCCTTGCTAAGTTTAAAAAAGGTGACCAGCAAGCATTTGAATTGCTGGTCAGGAAGTATAAAACGACTGTTTTTAATACAATTTATTCTATTATGGGTAATGCTCAAGAAGCAGATGATACTGCTCAGGAAGTTTTCCTTAAAGTTTATACTAAGGCAGATAGTTTTAAAGGGGAATCCTCTTTTTCTACCTGGCTTTATAGAATTACAATTAACAGGTGTGTTGATGAACTCAGGAGAAGAAAAAATAAGATTATATCTTATGAAACGGAATTTAACCAGGAAGAGAAATTAAAGTTGAAAGATGTTTTGGCAAGTAAGGAAAGAGATATTACTGAAGAGTTGAGAAAGAATGAGTTACAGGATATTATTCAGAAAGCAATAAATTCTTTGCCAGAAAAGTATCGTATTATTATAACTTTGAAAGAAATGGAGGGTTTATCTTATATTGAAATTTCTCAAATAATGAAGATTTCTCTTGCTAAAGTGAAGATATGGCTATTCAGGGCGCGGCAAAAGCTAAAGGGGAAATTGGCTTTTCTTTATTCACAGGGGGAATGAGCTATGTCCTGTAAAAAGTTCAAAATATTGTTATCTGCTTATCTTGACCAGGAAATAACTCAAGATGAAGAGAAAAAATTACTTAATCATCTCAAGACGTGCCTTGATTGCGCCAGAGAATTAAAATATTTGAAACAGATGAAAAGGGTATTTCTTTTAAAAGAAAGAAAGGAACCGCAGGAATTTTTCGAAACCAGATTGTTTGCACGTATTAAAAATAAAGGAAAGCAACCGATACGGCGCGTATATTTTCCAGTGTTTAGGAAATCGATTCTCGTAATTTTAATTTTCTTTTTATTGATAGTGGGATTAGTAAATTACAAAAAGTTTTTTTATCCGAGGCCAACTGAGGTAATATCAGATTTACTGATTGACACACAGTTAGAGGAAAATTTTGAAGAAGAGTTGCTGGAAATCTATTATGGCCCTCTGGGATAGAGGAAAGGAGGTTGAGAAAATGAGGACAATTTTGAAAAGTTTGTTGGTGTGCAGCTTACTCTTTTTAGCAGTTGCTAGTTTAGGAGGGAGAAGTAGCGAAGAACAGATTGGCAAGGAATGGGTGAGAATGGTAGAACATAAGAAAGAAAAATTTCATGAGAAACGTTTGCAAAGGTTATGCCAGGAGTTAGAATTATCTAAAGAGCAGGAAGAAAAGGTCTCTCAAATTATGAAAAAGGGTTGGGAAAAAATCCGGAAAGAGATGAAAAAAATGAAAAAAAGAGTCCTGGCTATTAAGAAAGATAGTGACAGGCGGATTGAAAAATTGCTCACGCCTGGGCAATTAGAAAAATTTAAAGAGCTTAAACAAGAATTTAAAGAAAAAAGAAAGAAGAGAATTAAGGAAGGCCATAAAAAGAGAGAAGAATGAAGAGAATCATTATTTCTAAAAGAATGCATCACCATTTATGGCAGGGTTTCCTGCGGGGTGTATTACTGGCAGGTATCATTCTTGTAAATTTGGACCTTGTTTTTGCTAAAACACTTGTCTGGGAAGATGTGCTTTTTGAGGCAAAAAAGAAAAATCCAGGGATAATCTCTGCCCACCAGTCTCTTAAATCGGCAAGGCTTTCCTACAGAAGTGCATTTACAAATTTCTTGCCCCAGTTTTCGGCAAGTGCGGGTTGGAGGAAGTCGAGTTCTATAACCAGTTTTGAATCCTTTGCTGAGGGCGGAAGTGAAAATGAAGAATTTAATTACGGAATTTCTGGAAGACTTTCCATATTTTCTGGTTTTAAGAATTCAAGTAAGTTAAAGCAGGAAAGAGCAGAGCTTAAACGAGAAGAGGCAAAGTTTAAAAGGACTGTTTCCGACACAATATATGATTTGAAGGTTGCTTTTGCTCAAGTTTTAAGGGGTCAAAAGACGATTTCACTTTCTGAAGAGATACTGAAAAGGAGAAGAGAAAACACTCAATTGGTAAAATTGAGGTATGAAGCAGGGAGGGAAGATAAAGGCGCATATTTGCGTTCAGAAGCAGACCTGTATCAGGCAGAGTATGAGACATCTTTAGCAAAGCGAAATCTAAAGATTCAACAGATGAAACTTTCAAAAGAAATGGGAAGGGATGAATTTGAAGTTATTGCTGTAAGCGGAACACTTAAGGTGATCCCTCCAGAGGGAATCTTATCATTTCAGGAATTGCTGGTAAAAAGTCCTGATTATTTAGTGGCAAGATATGGAGTTGATTCATCAAAATATAATTTGAGATATACACGAGGAGCCTTTTATCCCCAAATTTCTTTCAGTGGGAGTACCTCGAGGAGTGGCCCTGAGTGGCCTCTGGAAAGAGCGAGGTGGAATGTTGGCCTGAGCCTTTCTTATCCATTTTTTTCTGGAGGAAAGAAAATATATGATTTGAAAATTGCCCGGATTGATAAAGTCAAATCAGAAGAGAATTTCCGGGGAGTAAAGCAAGAAATCTTGTTCCAGGTTGAACAAGTATATAACGGACTTATTGATGCCGTAGATAATGTAAAAGTTAGAGAAAAATATTTTATGGCTTCCCAAGAGCGGGCTAAAATTTCCGGAGTAAAGTATATTAATGGTCTTATCTCCTATCAGGATTGGGACACGATAGAGAATGAGTTTATAAACTCAAAAAAATCTTTGCTTGGCGCAAAATTCAATGCATTTGTTGCCTGGGCTGAATGGAAGAAAGTTTTAGGCGAGGAGGAATAATGAAATTGAAAAATTGGATATTGATTGTTGTTATTGTGTTGATAGTGGGAGCGTTTTTTCTCTCAAGACGGGGAAGAAAAGAAACTGTTTACACAGAAATAAGACCCCAGCGTGGTTCAATTTCCCTGATTGTCTCTGCCAGCGGAGTGGTAAAGCCGAGAAATCGTCTGGAAATTAAACCATCGATTTCCGGGAGGGTAGAGGAGGTTCTGGTTACAGAAGGAGAAGAAATCGAGAAGGGAGAGATTCTTGCCTGGATGAGTTCTCTGGACCGGGCGGCTCTACTTGATGCGGCAAGGGCAAAAGGGGAAAAAGAATTGAAAAAATGGGAAGATGTTTATAAGCCTACACCGATTGTTGCGCCGCTAAAAGGGTTTATTATTAAAAGAAACGTTGAACCCGGCCAGACAATAACATCCTATGACCCGATTCTGGTTATGGCTGATAATTTAATCGTTCAGGCTCAGGTTGATGAGACAGACATGGGAAAACTGAAGCCCGGACAGAAAGCAAGAATAGTCCTTGATGCCTATCCGGAGAAAAAAATCGAGGGAAAAATTGAACACATTGCTTATGAATCTCAGATTGTGAATAATGTAACTATATATCAAGTGGATATTTTGCCGGAAAAAACATTGGGAATTTTTCGTTCGGGGATGAGCGCAAACATTGATGTGACAATAAGTAAAAAGAAGGACATTCTTCTTTTGCCAGCTACTGTTATCAAAGAAAGAAAAGGGAAGAAATTTGTTCTTCTGAAAACAGAATTTGGGGAGCCTGAAAATAGAGAAATTCAAACTGGAATTGAAGATGGGAAAAATGTGGAGATAGTTTCTGGCCTGAAAGAGTCTGATTTAGTTTTATCCAATGAAAAGGAGAGGAAAGAAGTTCAAAGGAGATATTTTGGGATTCCCGTGGGGAGGCGTTCCCGCAAAAAATGATAGAATTAAAAAACATCAGCAAAACATACCATATTGGAGAAGTTGATGTCCCTGCCTTAAAGGATGTTTCCCTTAAAATCTCTTCCGGAGAATTTGTTGCTATAATGGGACCCTCGGGAAGTGGCAAATCAACACTACTCCATATCCTTGGCCTTTTAGATAGCCTTGACA
>JABUBN010000040.1_pt1 | contig 33656 bp, 34 predicted proteins | sample 7240341 | NCBI WGS metagenome assembly JABUBN01 (sample SAMN07256345, study PRJNA390944) | subsurface metagenome | isolation source: Methane hydrate marine sediment | place: Pacific Ocean: Eastern North Pacific, ODP site | reverse complement strand
GCACAACCAAGCAATTCTTTACAAACTATAGAGCCATAAATTTCTTGAAATCGATTTGAAAATTCTCTTATAACCTGATACGTCTTTTCTCTCGCTTCTGTATCGCCATTTATTCCCATACCATATCTTAAACCAATAACCATAAAAGCCCCAGACACTGCACCACATGTATTTTGTAAACGAGCCATTCCACCTCCAAATCCTGTAGATAATCTTAGAGCTGTATCTCTATCTAGTCCATATTGAGTAGCAAAAGAACTTAATATTGATTGAGCACAATTAAAATCTCCTCTAAATTAAGAAATAGCTTTTTCTATTCCGGATATTTCGAACAACTCCTTTTTTTATGAATATTGCAATTTAAAGGTAAAAGAAATATAAAATTTCTTATCTATTATTTAATTAATGAATTAATTTATAATTATTTAACAAAGTGCTGATATAAAATGAAATTTAAAGCAAGATTGTGGGATTCACTGGAAGATAATAAAGTAAAATGTCATGTTTGCGCTAATGAATGTGTTATCCGACCAGGGAAAGTAGGAATTTGCAGAACCCGAAAGAATTTTGATGGAGAATTATATACTCTTATTTATGGATCTATGATATCTAGTGGAAGTTTAGACCCGATTGAAAAAAAGCCTTTATATAATTTTTGGCCTGGTGCTACAGCCTATTCGATCGCTTCCATTGGGTGTTCTTTTAGATGCCAGAATTGCCAAAATTGGAATATAAGCCAGGCAAATCCTACTGATAATGGTAAAAATGGGTTTTACTCCTTAGAAGGACTAGAAAATCGAAAAATGTCTTTAGTAGAAATGACACCAGAACAACTTGTTAAAAATGTTAAAAAAAGCGGTGCTACGACATTAGCATACACATATAATGAACCACTAATCTCGCACGAATGGATATTAGATACCACGGTATTACTTAAACAAGAAAATATTAAAACTATTTTAGTTACAAATGGGTATTCTACGATAGAAGCTACAAAAGAGTTAATTGAAGTTGGAATTGATGCAGCTAATATCGATATAAAATCTATGTCAGATGAGTTCTATAAGACAATATGTGGCGTTAAATCAGTACAGCCTGTTTTGGACACTGCAAAAAGATTTAAATCAACTGGAATTCACGTGGAAATCACCAACCTAATCATTCCAGATTTGAACGATAGTAACGCTGAAATTGAAAAATTAACTAATTGGATTGTCGAAAATCTAGGAGTTGATACCCCTACACACTTCTCCGCTTATCATCCAGACTTTATGCAGCCATCTATGAAAAGGACTCCATTTGAAACATTAGATAATGCTTATAAGATCGCCATGAGAGCGGGTATAAATTATGTATATGTTGGTAATATAAGACACAAAAAAGGAGGCAATACTTACTGTCCAAATTGTAATCATTTAATTATAGGTAGAAGTGGTTACAGATTTACCAAAATTGATATTACAGACACAAAACATTGCCCAAAGTGTCAATACGATTTAAGTAAAGATATTAAAGGAGAAATTAATAGAAAAGCATCTCAAAGATTTAGCTTCTTTTAATAATTTAGATGTAAAAAGAAAAAATATTAGAAAGTTAAATTAAAAATATCCTGTAATTGAAACTCCTATGACTAGGAGTAAAAACCCTTGAAGTATGCAGAATGCTGCGATTATAAACGCGAAAATTGGCCATGAAATTGCCTTCGAAATTGACATTAAAGCTCCAATGTAAAATTTAACTGTAAGTGCGACAAATGCAAACACTAAAATAAAAACAATTACTAATAGCACCTTTGGATTAATATAAACTGCAATCACTTGAACTACATGGTCAGGAATAGCCATTGAAGCAATAACAACGACAATAGAAGCTAATAAAATTCCTATAACGCTTGAAATTGGGAGATCGTTTAATGGTTTTAAAAGCGTTAGTGTTCCTAGAATGATAAGGAAAGTAGAAGTAAATAAACTTTTAGCGTCTTGAGTATTAGCAGCGTATGCTACGCTTGGCGCTTGATCGAGAATAAGCCCACCAACACCGCTAAGTAAACCAAAAATACCGATAACTATTCCTAAATATGTCAAAAATTTCAAGAACTTTGTAATGTCGAAGTTCCAATCCTCTACCTTTCTCTTTTTGACAGACCCTCTCCTTTTAGTTTCATAAACTGCGTAGACTAACCACATAACGCCAAGAATTAACGTAAAGAATCCAGCGAATTCTGCTAAAGGTCTTAAAAAATTTTCTGTAAAATCAAATTGATATATCAATAAATTTCACTCTTTTAAATTGTTTAAATTTGTTATTATGTTGAATATCACTAATTAAGTATTTATATTATATCTAGTCCAATTTTTAAAATGCATGATATTGAATAAAATGTAAAAGTAAGACTGGTTCTATTTATTATTGTATGAATGAAACCGTTTTTTTAATATAATCCAAATAGTTATTGATTTCTTTTTTTGTTGTCTCGTCACTCCAAGAATATTCTTTCTGCATAATCTTTGCCACTTTTTCTGCGGCTTCCGAAGATTCTCGATGGTGTATCCAGAGAGACATTTCTGTTCGTCGGCAGAACACATCTATCAAATGAGTTGTTAATTCGTATCTTAACACATAAACAATTTCCGCCTTAATAAAGTTGTTTTCTTCCATCAATCGTTCTTTTAATGATTCATCCTCTTTTATCATATCGAGGATTTTAATGGCACCTTTTCCATATTGTTGATATAGGTGATCTGCAATATCCTCATCTAAATCAATACCTGAACTTTTTAATTTATCTGGCCAATCTTCTTTCTTTAGACCTATAATAAATGGTTGCCTTGACCAATATTTCTCTCTCTTAATATCGGGAAAGATTTTCTTTTTTTCAACATGCTCAAATAAATCTTCCGCCATAGCGCGCCATGTTGTTAACTTTCCTCCCGTTATGGTAAGTAATCCATCATCAGAGAAAAAAACAAGATGTTTTCGAGAAACTTCGCTTTCAGATTTTCCTTTTTGCATTACTAATGGTCTAATTCCAGCATAGGTGGAAAGAATATTTTTATATTCTAATTCCGAGTTTGGAAAATAATATTTTACAGATTGAATTAAATAATCTGCATCCTCTTTATTACAATATGGATTAGCTAATTCATCTTGATAATCTGTATCCGTTGTCCCTATAAGGGTAAAATCTTTATCTCTTGGTAAGACAAAGAAAGCTCTCCCATCTGAAATTGAGTTAATAATAGTTGCCATTCGGTTCTTTACGTGTTTTCGCCTATATAATAGGTGTACCCCTTTAGTAGGACGAATTAGAGGTTGAGGGACTTCTTCGGGGCGCTTTTTTAGTAATTTATCAGTCCAAATACCAGTTGCATTTACAACCAAAGTTGCTTTCACTTCAAAATCAAGATTACTTTCCATATCTCTACACTTTACGCCTAATATCTTCTCATTATCCTTAAGATAACCAGTTACTTTGCAATAATTTATAGCGGTTGCACCTCTTAATATCGCTTCTTTAAGCACTTCGATTGTCAATCTTACATCGTCAACATTGGTATCGTAGTAGACAGACCCCCCTAAATTTCCCTCTTTAATATACTCTGGTTCCATTTCAAAAATTTCTTCTGGAGGATACCATTGATGCTTCTTAAAATTTTTAAATTCTGAATTATTATCGCTTAAATAATCATAAATCTTAACTGCCCCGTTGATATCTCTTTTCTTATATTTCCCACCTTCTAGTTGTATAAAAAGAAATGGAATTGGTCTGACTAAATGGGGGATATGAGCGCGCATCCAATTTCTCTCTTGAGTAGCTTCCTTTACTAAGTCAAGATCTCCATGGGCAAGGTATCTTATTCCACCATGGGCTAATTTAGAACTTCTTGAAGATGTGCCTGCTGAAAAATCTTGCATATCTACTATAGCTACTTTAAGTCCCCTCATCGCGGCTTCTCGAGCTACTCCTACTCCCGTAATACCTGCCCCTATTATAAAAAGGTCGTAAGTTTCTTCTCTTAATTTCTTAATAAAAACATCTCTGTTTTTATAATTCCAAGCTTGATCAAATAATTTTTTTTCCAAATCTTCCATTTTAACCATGTTTAGAAAATTCTGGACTATAAATAAGGTTTCTTAATGTTTCTATTATCGATACCTTTGATTTTTAAGGCATAAATAAATTGATATAGTTATAATCTAATTGTTTTATATATTATAAGGTGATAAAAATGGTAAATTCAGAATTATTAAATGAGGTTAAATTGAAATTATCTGATGGTAGTGCTATGCCCGGAGATTATTTCAAGCTTTTTGAAATATATAAACAGATTTCATCAGAACATGCGGGATTAAGAGATGAATTCGAAGATATGGCCATGTTAGATATGGACTTCTTAGGACAAATAATCATATCAGATGAAAACAAGAAATTTTGGCTTAAATTCAAAGAGGGAAAAGTGGATTATGGAGAGGGTGATGTCGATAACCCTTCATTAGCCTTTACAACCAATATGGCGATTTTTACAGGAATTCTTTTTGGAACAATTGAAATTTCTGGCGCACATGAAGCCGGAGATGTTAGCTTTGATGGTGGCAGTGAAGCTCTAATGGATCTTCAAGCTATTACCTCCGTTTTGAATGATTTTTTACAAAACATCTAATATTTTATATATTTAATGCGGATCTGACATAATAATTTATGAGTTTAATTATTATTATTTGGTAATTTAGGATGATATCTCTAAAATTTTATTTTTTTTTCGCTCGATTTCAACTCTTTTTCTAGCATTTTAATTTTAGTATCAATATCTTTCGTTTTAGTTTTCTTTTCTTTTTCAATCGCTTTTAAATTATGGTTTAAGATTTTGTCCTTCTCTCTTTTCAAAGAATTGTATTCTGATTCCAATTTCTTTGTAATAGAAAGTAATTCTTTCTTTTTTGCTGTTAAATCATTAATGTTTTTGAGGAGTTCATTTAATTTAGTTTGTTGATGAAGCAATTGTTCCCCAAGGTCTTTAATTTTAGGATCAAATTCTTCATTACATTTATTTGTAAAATAGGTTTCTTTTTGTTTCGCTGTCTGTTCAATTTTCTCAATTTCTACTGCTATCTTATTAATGTGATCCCTAAGTTCTTCGTCTGACATCTTGATTTTCTTTGTTTTAATTATATACCATTTTTTAAGCAAAAATGATTAATATTTATGAATCATAATTTGATTTTACTTAATTAAAGTACCGATTGAACTCTATATAAATTTTGATCCTTCTTCTTTTTATACATAATTAGATTTTTTACAAAACATCTAATATTTTATATTTTTAATTCACGCCCCATAACTGCCCAGATGCTCGTTGCGCTCTATCTAATTGAAATCGTAATCAACCAAATATACTTTTTTCATTGTATTTTAAGGAAAATTAGGGTTATCATTATCAATAAATTCCATATATCTACTTATAAATTGAGATAATTGATTAAAGTTTGGAGAATTTCCAGTTCTTACAAAAATACCCGTTAGAGCGTTGCCCATGAGAATTGCTTCAGGAGGGGTAAGGCCACACGATAACCCTAAAACCGTTCCCGAATGAAAATAATCGCCTGCCCCAACGGTAAATTTAGGTTTTGAAGTAAACCCTTCAGTTATCCAATAATGATCTACTACAGTAGAGATCGTTGCGAAGTGAGGAGAATGAATTACTAAATAGGATAAATTCATTTCTGTATTAAGCCGTTTTCCACCGTCAATATAATCATTTGAATTTTCTTGATACGGAACGAATGTTTTAACATTAACTAAGACTTTAGAGATACAATAAGCCTCTTGATCATTTGCACTTAACATCACCGGAACTTGTTGGTCAATTTTTTGAAGAATTTTTATTAAATCTAAAAGATCTTTTCTCGAACGTTTTCTTATATCGGCTATGTCTACGAAAAATATTTTTTCTTTTAAATTGGATATAGAAGAAAAGAGCTCATCAAAGAAATGTTGCCATATATCGTTTAGATTTGGTATTAAAGCCCAATGTCCAAAACCCATAATATCAGATGCTTCTATTATCTTAATTAACTTGCCTAGTTTTACATTATCCATTAATGTTTTCCAATCAATATTAAAAATGGGAGTAAAATCAGTTATCATAACTTTTCCGTCGTCAAACTCTAAGCCTAACGTTTGACCGGGATTTGAAATCGGAATTGATTCTACTCCAAGTTGTTGATAATAAAATTCGTTAAGTTTAGGATATCCTAAAGCTGCAACCAAATATATTCTTACTCCAAAAGCATTCAACGCTCGACAAGTGTTAGGAGCAAAACCGCCAAAGATCCTCTTTTTTAAAACTCTCTCAATATTTGCCGAACTTCCAGCAACATCAATTAATAATTCTCCAAAAGACTTCATGCTCTCCATTCTTGTCCATTTTTTTGCGCTCATCCTGCTCTGGACTAAAGAATAAAGAGAATCAACATACCCATCAAAACCCAAAAAGCAAGACTTTTTTAATACAGTTGTCTGAACGGATTCCAATTTTTTAGTTATTGAATCTAAAGTTTCCAAAGTAACATCGTAGTCGTTTAGCTTCCTATACATAAATGATGATATTCTTTATCTTTTATAAAATTTAATTTTGAATCAATAGGAAATGAAGTTGTTTAAATATAAATTAATTTTTTAAATACAAACGCAATCATATGTTCAATTCCGAATTCCTTAGAAGTGTGAATTTCGTGATGGATTTTGAGAGGTTTCATACCTAACGGAGAAAATATCGTAAGAATCTCTTCTTCTCTGTAAGCGCGTGAATACATTTTTTCGCCCATTATATCAACAATAACTTCTTTGTCCACATCTTCACCTTCAACCCGGGGTTCATTTAGTGACAAGTATAATAAACCATTGTTTTTCAGTGATTTAACGATTCGATTTGCTACATCCTTGAATAACTGAGGGCTGAGTAAAAGCATGGAATAGCTTGAGAAAACGCCATTAAATTTTTTATTATAGTCTAAATCTGTCATTGATAATTCTTTGAAATTAGCTAGAGGAACATTTTTTTGTGCGATTTTGATCATCTGGGACGAAATATCAACCCCTAATACATTAAAACCCTTTTCTATAAATAATTTAGCAAAAGGTAAGCCAGTTCCAGAGCCTAAATCTAAAATGAGACCCTTTTTTGGGAGATTATTACAAAAAAAATCAATTAACGGGTTTAAAGTTGTATAATTAGCTTTAGCATACTTTTCTGCAACATTATTCCAAGCTTTTTTGTTTAATGAAATAATGTTTAATTTTTCATCCATATATAGAAATTTAATTTCTACAACAAAATAAAATTAAGCTTCCAATAATTTTTGAAGAATTAATGGCATAGAATAAATATCCCAATAGTTATGTTCAATAATTTCTTTTACTAATCCCACATATCTTAAAGAATCTTCCAAATACTTTTTGTAGCACAATCCAACTAATTCACTTGGTAACTCGTTATCCCTTTTCATCTTTAATAGTTTATCTTCCATGTTTGTTAGCGTGTAATTTTCGAAACTTCCTTTGTATTTCCTACGGCAATTATGATATAGATCTATATGGTGAAATTTTGTGTTAAACCTCTCGTAAGGCTCTTCCTCGACAGCAATCATCGGATTTTCGTCAAAAAAATATAAAAAACGGTTTGCGATGTAAGGAATATCAAATGATTTTCCGTTGTAGCTAATTAGACATTTAAACTTGGGTAAAATTTCCGTTTTAAAATGCTCATACATTGCTATCTCCTCTTCCAAATCTCTTGTGAAAAGTATGTGGATTTCAAATTTATCGTTTTTAAAAAATCCTAACCCAATAACAATTATGGGACTATCATACAATCCTAAAGTTTCTATATCGAGAAAAAGCAATTCCTCCTTATCAAAACAAAAAGCAACATCTAAATCGTAAATATATTTATTTCTACACAGAAGTTTATATTTTCTATTTTCAATTAGATCCAAGATATGATGAGCAGATGCGTTGTATTTTAGATTAGTTTTCAAATCGAACAGAGATTTTATTCCTTTTTTATTTAATTGACGCTCTATAATTTCACCAATAAAATAAACCGTCTTTAAGTTACCAAGAAGTTTGTTCCTTGAGAGAGTTAAATTTAAGTCGCATGAAAAAGTCTCTTCTTTCCATATAATTTCCATGAACTGCCCCATGCTATTTCTTACAATGGTGTGATTGCGGAATAGGTCTTCGATTTTCTTGTCCCTAAATTGATCTGCTAAGTGAGTTATATCAAATGTCTCGAAGTTATAGAAGTAGTCCATTGTCAATAATAAATAAGGATCTTTATTTAATAATTCAAACTCTGAGAATTTATAATAAAACTAAATAAATAAGGAAAAACAAATTTTTTTAATAATCAATTTTGGGGATATAATCTTCATTTTCTCTGCGTGGAGGCTTGTATTTAAAGAATCTTCGAGATTCACTATCCTCAAGCACATAGTTACTGCCCCCGCCATGGATCATACAATAGGGATCAAAGAGACCGATTTCATTTGCGTATTGTCTAGTGAAACCCCGACCACCCATAGTTCTAAAGCAATGAATGGCACTTTCGAACCCTAGTTCCGTTGTACTTATTTTTAAGCCCATTGCATTGGCTGCCATTAATTTAGAACCCGCTAATTCGGGATGTTCGTCTAATTGCCTTACATATTGTATCATAGCAGAAATTAGTAAATTCAACTCGCGAATTTTTCGAGAGATTGGAAATCGTATAACTTGATATTGATGTAATCTATGTTCAAATTGTTTACGCTGGAGGGCGTAGGCATGAGAATAAATCAATTTTTTCATGGTGTCACCTAATGCCTCGGCACTTATAACCAAACGTTCTTCTGTTAATTGATGAAACATAATATCTAATCCATGTCCTTTAAGTAGATTTTCTTTTGGAATTTCAGTTCTGTCAAATATCAATCGGCTAACAAACGCATCGGTCATGCCATATGTTCTAACCCGAGTACTTAGAAAGTTTTTTAACTTCTGATTCTCTGTATCGACAATAACAGCGGCTAATTGTCCTTTATTTAATCTTCCATATAAAATTATGTAATCAGCGATCATACCGTTAGTTATAAACAGTTTTTTACCTTTTGCTATTATTTTATCGTCTCTTTCTAGTAAAGCCAATTCCATACTAAAAATATCAGACCCCGCGTTAAATTCAGTCATAGCAGAAGCGCCAATTTGACCATCTTTTGCGACAGGAGTTAAAAAATTTTCTTTTTGAGCTTCATTGGAAGCATAATTCACAGGATTGCAATAAAGCGTGCCTCCTGCAAGTCGCCCCATCTCTACGCTATAATTTCCAGCAATATATCTCTCGCTATATTCGCTCCATCGGCCACCACATAAGGCATAGGCAATTAAAGCGTTCCTAGTAATCCGCCCTACTTCATAATCTTCTACGTTAAGAATTGTGGAATAATACCTTTTTTTGGATAACTTTTTCATTATTCCAATAACTATTTCTTTCTTTTTGTCTTGAGTAGGTTCCTCAACAAGATAGTTTAATTCTTCTAATTTCCTTAGTTCTGGATCAAGTTCTTTCTCCATAAATTCATAAAGTTCTGCTAAAAATTCTTTTTCTTGAGCGTTAAGCACGGGATTATTCAGTAAATCTAATTCTGGTACATATTTTTGAATTTTGATCTTTTCAAACTCTCTGATTCTTGTATCCATAATATCTCGATCATTTTTTTAATTTTTAAACTTTATTTTAGTTCTAATTAATTCTTTTGCGTATAAAATTTAAATTAATCATAATTAGAAATCTTTTAATCATAGTGAAATTAAAATATCATATCAATTAGATATATAAAATCAAATTATAAAAAAAGAGTTTAATTAAAAGAAGTGAATAAAAAAATGATTAAATTTAGTGATAAACAACTGAAAATCCCCAAAATGTCTAAACCTGTGTACTTAGCTACTGTAGGCATGTCAAAATTCGACCGTGCTTTCCCTGAAACTCGAACGGAGGAATTATGTGTCCAAGCGTTGATAGCAGCAGCTGATTTTGTTAAGATGACACCTTCTGAATTGAAAAGTTTCATTCATACTGCTTATTACGGTCATTTTGCGGATCACTTTGGAGATCAACTATTAGGAGAGGCAGTTATTCACGATAGGCTTGGTTTAGATCCATTAGGAACCATCGGTGTCAAAACGGGTGGAGCTACGGGAGGGTCAACTATGTGGGAGGCAATAAAAGCTGTTGCATCTGGGTATAGCGATTGTGCTCTTGCCTTAGGTTGGGAGAGAATGGATGAAGTTCCAACTGACGAAGGAAACAACCTGATATCTTGTGCTGCAGACAAAGACTGGGAAACGCCATTAGGTCATATTTATACGGGGTATTACGCTGTCATGGCTCAGAGATATTGGCAAATATTTGGTAAGGCAGAGGATTCTTTTAGAAATACTATGGCAGAAATTGCTGTTAAAAACCGTGGTTATGCGAGAATGAATCCTTACGCACATGGGCCAATGAAAATCACCATTGAAGATGTAATCAATTCTCCTGTTATTGCTTATCCATTACGTGCCTTGGATTGCTGTTTGATGAGCGTAGGGTCTGCTTGTGGCGTTGTTTGCGATGAAAAAACCGCATATGAAATAACTGATAATCCTCTTCGAATATGGATAGGTGCGGGAAGTCATACATTAAGAGTAGCAGATCGTCGTAATATGGAAATACCACTTTTACCAAACGAAAAACCAGGACAATACGAGAATCTAAGTAAAAGATTTCCTGGAGCAGATAGGTATCCTGGATTTAGCAGTTTTTTAGCTGCACGTGTGGCGGCTTATTATGCCTATAACATGACTGGGATTGTTGATCCAATCGATGACCTTGATGTTGTAGAACTCCATGATGCCTTCACAATTAGCGATATTCAAACTTATGAGGATATAGGCATTACACCTTATGGAGATGGGCGTAGTTATATTGAGTCTGGTGAAGCATACCATACAAACCCAAACACTAAAAAACCAGGCAAATTACCTAGCAATTTATGTGGTGGATTAATTGGTTGCATGCATGCTGTTGGCGCAACCGGGCTTATGCAAATTGCGGAAATTGGATATCATATATGGAATCGATGGGACGAAATTCATGAACCCCAAGAAAAATGGAACGCTTTTGGTAGAGAAAAACCGAAAGATTGGACAAGCCTTCAAGTAAAAGGAGCAAAAAGAGGTTTAGCAATAAGTCATGCTGGTGTGGGCTCTCATGTAACATGTGCGATTTTAATGCATCCAAATCACTTAATTAAGGAGGAATAAAAAAAATGCCTAAAACTGAAGAAGAAAAAGGTTCTGTTTCCATAATTAATGGAAGATACAAACCAAAAGGAAAATTTCATATCATTGAGGCAAATCGACCAATATTTAACGAAGACACAGGAAAATTGGCTGGTGTTACAAATCCTAGAGACATGACTTATATCCACTCTTATGGTGGTGAAGCTATTTTTTTCGAATCTCTTAGTAAGGGGAAATTGATGGCTACAAGATGCGATAATGATAAATGTGAATTCAAAGGATCAATCTACATGCCTTTCAGGATTTATTGTCCAGATTGCTTACGAAAAATGACTGCAATTGATTTTACTGAGAAAGCAAAGAATAGCGCCAAAATATATTCCTTCATTATAACCCATCGATCGGGAGCGTTTAATACGCTCAAATTACCAATCAAATTCATTAACATAGAATTTGATGGTGTAGTTACAATTTTAATGAGTTATCTATCGGTAGGAGAACCTGAACTAGAAAAACGCGTGGTACCCATTTTTCAAACAAAAAATCCCACTTATACTATAATGGATCTTTCATTTGTTCCCGAAGGAACCTCAGAATCGGAATTGCCTGATGGATTTACTTTTTAAGTTTTAAAATTTTCTTATTTTTTTTAATTCCTTTTAAAATGTTTAATGAGTATAATCTTCTTTTAATAGATGAAAATTTTAGTTTATTGAAATTAAAAGAAAAAAGTAAAAGAATTTAATATTTTTTATTGTTGATAAAGATGTAATATTTTTCTCGCTTCTTCAGGCGTAGCAATTTCTCTCCCGGCTATTTTCGTAACTTTAGCTGCCCATTCTACTTGTTCCCACGAGCCTTTAGCTAATGTCCCATCGACTGTACGGATATTATCTTCTAAACCAACTCTTATGTGTCCTCCCATTGCTGCGGCGCACATTCCTGCTTGAAATTGATTTTTTGCAACCCCACACACGCTCCAAGTAGCGTCAGGTGGTTTTAAATTAAGCAAATGAGCTAAATTTTCAAAAGAAAAGGGGACGCCTCCCAAAACTCCAAAAACAAATTGGAAATGAAGAGGTTGATCCAGAATCACCTTCGCTTGTTTCCTAAGATGTAGAATGTTATACATGCCTCCAAAGTCATATACTTCGATTTCTGGTTTGACTTGATTTTTTTTCATAGTTTTAGCGAATTTTTGAATCGTATCAAATGTATTCGCGAATATAGCTTTAGCACCAAGTCCAACGGCTCCTGTTTTATGGTCTCCAACAGCAAAGTTCATTGAATTGGAATTTAAGGAAGCAATTGGAGGTTTAAATGTTATAACAGGAGCTATTCTTTGTTTATCAGTTACTATTAAACTGATAGCAGAACTTAAGTTGATTAGAATATCTGGAGCCTTTTCTTTGATGTTATCTAATACGGCTTTAATTTTTTCTAATTCGTGCGTTGGATTGCCTTTTTCAGGGTCTCTTGCGTGGATATGCACAATTGCTGCTCCTGCATCGAAACATTTTTTTGCTTCATCCCCAAATTCTTCGGGGGTATATGGAACAGCAGGATTTTGCGATTTTATCGTCGCAGCACCAGTGAGAGCGGCTGTTATAACTAGTTTTTTTGATAAATCTTCTGACATTTTATATACCTATTTTTTTCTCGTATTTTATTAAATTTATAAATTTTTTCGGGTATAACACCTTTTAGGTGATCATTAAATTTAAGTTTTTACTCGTAGGCGCTTAAAACGGTTTGAACGAAAATACGATCGCTTTCAAGGGTTCTATACCCTATTTTTTTCTTTTTACTACTTTTTATTAAATAACTATACAAAGAACGCCCCGCGAGATTTGTAAATGGGATATGTCCAGATTCCACAAGGAAAGTGTGAAGAGCGTATAATTTATGCCCGTATTCCTTATCTCTCTGCTTTCTCCCTGCTCCGCTTCGTTTCACCTGTGAATGCTTACTTTCTATCTTGTTGGTGGTAATGTGTTTTCCTTTAAAAATTTTGAATATAGGAGAGAGCATCCGAATCATCCACTTTTTGGTGCCCGCACGGATGGATAACTTGTTAGTCTCGAAATTTACGAAAATTTTGGCAGTACCTTCTTTCTGGAACGAATCGGATTGGTACTTCTCCAATTTTTGCCGCCATCGTTCGTTCTTAGTTTCCGATGTATCTGCTTTCAGAGGTCTGCCTCTCTTTTTCTGAATCTTGCCTTTAATGAACTTGATCTCCCACTTAAACGTGAGCTCATACTTATTGCGATAAAATGCCTTCCAATGCGTGTAGATCTTATAATGTAGAAAGTGAGGACCAAGTTTTTCATACTTGCTGATGATAACCTCTCCACGTTGCTTTTGGGTATGTAATTGAGCCACATGAATTACTTTACTACCGAAAATCTTAGCAATTGATTTGTAAGAAGGCTCGCCATCGGTGATGAGGACTTTAAGTCTTTCTCTACACGCTTCAGGGATTTTGTGGAAAGCTTCAAGAATTGACGTCTTGAGATCGCCCTCATCTGCGAGTCCGATGGAAAGCGTTTCGTATTCATTGTTGATAAATACAATTTCTGTATCAGAATTGCCTCGAGAACCCAAATATGTCTCATCTCCTAATATTACGCCTCTTGGAAGTGCTTTTAATTTCTGCTCAATTACCTCCGAATTCTGTTGGAAAACTTGTGAAACAAACGATTTTCTAAATTGGCTTAACTTTTGTTGAGGAATTCCCCATTGTTTTGCCACTCCAGTGAGCGGAAACTTTAAAATAAATAGCTCATAAAGGATCATTTTAATCATTTGTTGATAAGATAATAAATTCCACATTTCAATATCCCTTCCAAACCGTTTCCCACATTTTGAACACATAATTCTATGCTCTCTTTTATATCCTAAATTGTTGAATCCATCCCATACGAGAGAGCCTAAATGAGCGCATATTATTTGAGATGTTGATTTTGAATTCAGTTTTTGTGGTCCAGAAAAAAAATTTATAGGTATCTTTTCGTCTAAATTAGAATAAATTGTCATTTTGATCCACCACTTTTTTATCTCTACTTATTACTGGGGAGAACTCCTATATTAATGTTTTCCTTGAGGTTGAGACCCCACACAGCACAAAGAACGATAGTTTGCTGAATAAAGAAATATTAAATCTAAGAGTTTAAATGATATCAATCTAAATTTTTACTAAATAAGTAAAAGAAAAAAAATTTGGTTATCACCTAAAAGGTGTTAATACCTAAAAAATTTATTTTTTAGATTTTCGCAAAGTTAGATTTATCGCTTCCGCATACTGGACAAAACCAATCATCTGGGATATCCTCAAAAGGAGTTCCAGGAGCTATTCCACTATCGGGATCGCCGTTAACTGGATCGTAAACATATGCACATATTAAACACTTCCACTTTCCTCCCAATTCGGCACTGGACTTTCCTACTTTAGCGAAAACTTTTTCAGTTTTTTTTTCTACTTGTATTTCCACTCGCGGAATTTCAAATAAATTAGGCATTGCGTGTTGATATTTCTTCATAATGAACCTTGCAATTACTATTCTCTGAATTTCTGAAGTACCTTCGTAAATTTGATATAACTTAGCGTCTCTAAACAATTTTTCGACGGGAAAGGTTCTAATATATCCATATCCTCCAAAAACTTGAATAGCCTCAGTAGTTACATTCATTCCAACATCTGAAGCAAATGCTTTAGCCATCGAAGATGTTAGATTACTATCTAAGCCTTGGTCTCCTTCCCAAGCCGCTTTATAAGTTAAAAGTCGTGCAGCTTCAATGTCTTTATACATTTCTGCTAGTTTAAATTGAATACCTTGGTAATTTCCTATTGGCCTACCGAAAGTTTTCCTTTTTTGAGCATAATCTATAGCGTATTCCATTGCCGATCTTGCACATCCAATCGCAAAAGCAGCGACGGCAGGCCTAGTGTTTTGAAATGTCTGCATGGCTAACAGAAAGCCTCGACCGGGTTTTGCTAAAACATTTTCTTTAGGTATCCTTACATTTTTCAATACCACAGAACAAGTGTTAGATGCTCTTTGTCCCAATTTAGGAATATGAGGTCCTGTTTTTACGCCTTCGTAATCGTTTGGCACGATGAAGGCTGCTATGCCGCGATGTTTTTTTTCTGGGTCCACAGTGGCAAATACAGTAATATAATCAGAATACCCTGCGTTAGTGATCCAATACTTCGTACCGTTTAAAATGTATCCGCCATCCTCAGCCTTTTCAGCGCGACATTGCATTCCAGCTACATCGCTCCCCATACCGGGCTCTGAAGTGGCAAATGCGATTAATTTGAAATTTTCTGTTATATCTTTCAATACTCTATTCTTTTGTTCTTCATTCCCTCCAATTATGATTGGTCCCGCGCCTAGATCGTTGTCAAATATTGAAGTTGCGGTCCCCGGGCACGCTGCAGCGATTTCTTCGACAACTATTACAGCTTCCATTAAACCGTATCCTTGTCCACCAAATTCTTTTGGAACTCCGAGATTTGTTAGCCCTGCCTCCCAGGCCTTTTTAATGACATCCATAGGCATAATTTCATGCTCGTCATAACTGAACGAAACGGGTAGAACTTCTTTGATGGAAAATTCTCTGGCTTTTTTTTGCAAAGCTTTTTGTGCGTCCGTTAAATTAAAATCCATTTCTTTTACCTCTAATTTGATTTCATTTTTTCTATTAATTGATCAACAATTTCTTTAAAATCTAAATCTTCTGGTTTCGGAACGAATTTAATCTTAATCATCTCGTCCATAACATCTATTCCGGCAGCCTTCATTTGTTCAGCTATTTCTTGTGGAGCTTGACCCGACCACCCATAAGAACCAAAAGCTAATCCAACTTTATTAATAGGTTTCAAGCCTCTTTGATAGCTTAAGTATTCTGCAACAGAGGGGTAAAGTCCATTGTTTAGAGTAGGGCTTCCGATCAATATTGCTTTTGCCTTCATTGCCTCAGTAATGACATCAGAATAATCTGCTTGAGTCAATCTGAATCTTTTAACGGGAATACCTCTATGACGGATCTCTTTCGTTAATGCCTTAGCAATCTTCGCTGTACTCTCCCACATTGTATCATAAACTATTAAAACGCTATTTCCTTCGATCTCTCCGGTTGACCACTTCTTATATTTCTCTAATATCTCAGGGATATTTTTTCTCCAACAAACCCCATGAGCAGTACATAGAACATCAATAGGCAATGCTCCAATTACGGGAAGCGTTTTTGCAATAAGTCCCGATAGATGAAGTAAAATATTAGCGTAGTATTTTTCCGCTTCTTCCATAATCTCACACATATCATTTTCATCGTCCCAACGCATCGTAGTTGCAATATGTTGCCCGAAAGCATCGCTAGAAAACAAAATATTTTTTCCATTATCATCACTCATAAACGCTACCATACTATCTGGCCAATGAATCATGGGTATCGGTACGAATGTAAACTTCTTACCATTACCGATATCTAAAATGTCTCCATTTTTAACTGCTCGAATTCTATCGAATACTTCAGCGTCAATTTCTTGATGGAAATGGCTCTTTAAAACGTCAACCCCTCTTACAGAAGCAATTATTTCTGCGTTAGGTATGTGTTTTAAAATTAAAGGAAAAGACCCTGAATGGTCTGGTTCAATGTGATCCATGATTAAATAATCAATTTCAGCTGGATCACATATGTGTTTTATTTTATCCAAATAATAATCGAAATATGGACGCTTAACCGTGTCTATTAATACTATTTTATCTCCTGATTTAACTATATATGCGTTATAGGAGGAACCTCTATGAGTGGAGTATCCGTGAAAATTTCGCATTTCAAAATCTACATAGCCTACATAATAGACATCTTTCATCAATTCCAAATGAGTCATATTTTTTTGCACCAATTTGAGGATTAATTATTGTAATTTAAGTTATTTTTCTTTTTGTTTTTAATAAATTTAATTTCTTTATCTTATAAATTTATTAGAAGATTTGAAACTAAAAAGAGCAAATTGCTTGAGAAAAATAGAAAAAAATAAAAAGAATTATTAAAATGAACTAATCAGATATTTTTGTGAAGAAAGATTTGTCTACGCCGCAGACGGGGCAAACATAATCATCAGGTAAGTCTTCAAATTTTATTCCTTCTTTCTCCTCATCGTAAATGTAACCACACGCAGTACATTCCCATTTAGCCATAATAAACAACCATTATTTTATTTTGATTTTTGATAATCTATGGATGTGTTAATTGAATATCTATTAAAAATATTAATTTAATATTTTATAAATTAATCTAATTAGATCGTAGCCTTTGAGTATAAAGATTGATGATGATTAAGTATAAACAGATTTTATGAAGGAGAGAAAAAATTTTAGTGCATTATTTTTTTACTTATATTTTAAGTGGGGCGTCGAATCACTATTCCTGGTGATTTTTTATTCTTTTTCCCGTTTTGGACGACGATCACACCATTGACAATAACATATGGGATTCCTTCAGGAAGTTGGTAGGGTTGTTCATAAGTTGCTGTATCTTTTACTTTATGAGGATCGAATATAACGATATCTGCCCAATTTCCTTCAAGAATTAGGCCTCTATCTTGAAGTCCAAGCTTATTGGCTGGAAAAGAGGTCATCTTTCTTATTGCATTTTCAAGGGTTAAGATTTTTTCCTCTCTTACATATTTAGCAAGAATGCGAGGATAGGTTCCAAAACACCTGGGATGAAATGCTCCAGAATTGAAAGCTCCAGGAATTCCAAATCCGTCAGTACCAACCATTTGATACCGACCTGTCATAATTCGACATATATCCTCCTCGCCCATGCTTTCAATCGTGATCCCTACTGCCAATTTATTATCAATAAGTAATGTAAAAAAAGTCTCCCAATCGTCAGCCATCCCTTTAATCTTAGTGATTTTAGGAATGTTTAAAGTGGTGACATCCTTCCATTTGTCAGAACTCACGGTAGAGATGTAAATATTTTTCATTCCTTCATTTTGAATCCAATTTTCCCAACCTTCGATCCCTTCCTCTACATCTTTTTTAATTTTCTGTTGAATTTCTGGATCTTTTATCCGTTCTAAGATGATATCGTTATTTCCTTCACGAGTCCAAGGAGGTAGTGCTGTTGCAAGATCTGACATTCCCCTGTTATATGGATATTGATCATAGGTTATGTGTATCCCTCTCTCGTTAGCGTCCTCAATTAGTTTTAAAGTTTGGATACTTCCCCCCCAAAATGCTTTACCAGCAACTTTATGGTGTGCGATTTGACCTCCAACGCATCCAGATTTTTCGACGATTTCTATAACTTCTTTAATCGCTTTAATGATACTATTCCCTTCGCTGCGAATATGAGAGAAATATAAACCATTATATTTAGCCACTATTTTAGTAAGTTCAATAATTTCTTCTGTCTTGGCAAATATTTGTGGGGCATAAATCAAGCCGGTACTCATTCCAAAAGCTCCTGCTTCCATAGATTCCCGCAAATAACTTTTCATTTGTTCCATCTCTTCGTATGTTGCAGCACGGTTTTCGAAAGCTTGACCTCCTGCCCATCTTATGTTCCCATAACCTACACAAAAAGCTAAGTTTGCTGAATTTCTTTTACGTTCATTATATTCCAAATATTCAGCAAAAGTATGATAGGGATAATCAAACTGTTGGAGTACTGGGTCCAGTTTAGCTACTATTTTCTTAAACTCTTCTTCTTTTCCTTCAGGAATAGGAGCCATCCCATCTCCGCACATGCCAACCATTGTTGTAGTGACTCCTTGACATAGGGTTGATTCTTGACTTCTATTTACGGGTAAGATATAATCCGTGTGAGAGTGAATATCTATAAATCCAGGACAGACGATCAATCCGCTAGCGTCGATTACTTTTTTAGCGTCTTCGTTAATTTTTGGTCTTATTCTGGCAATTTTTCCATCCTTAATCCCAATTTCTCCGTAAAACCAGGGATTACCAGCCCCATTAATAATTCTTCCATTCTTAATAACTATATCAAAACTCATTTTTTTCAAAACTCAGATATTTTATTTATTTTTACTTATCTTATTTGTAATTTTTTATTTATATATTTTAATAAAAGCAGCTTGTATTCAAATTTATTTTGGAAGCTCTTTTTTGATAAACATTTTTTTTGAAATACTACAACGAGGACAACTGAAACCATCGTCTAAATCTTCGAAGCACACATTTTGTTCGTCGTCTACATATAAATAATTGCATTTTCGACATCGATAAATTGACATTTTCTCACCCTAAGGGGTCTATTTCTTTTTAAACCCTTCTTTTGGTTTTTTACAGTTTGGACATCTCCAATCTTTTGGCAAATTTTTAAAAAGAACATCCATTTTAGATTCGTCGTATTCTGCGCCGCAGTTAGAACACTCGAAAATATATAATTCAAGCAACTTTCGGAGCTCTTCCTTATCCACATCTTGTTCCATCTTTTTGTAAACATAAGAAATTGCTTTATTATCGCCAAACAGAATTGCTCCTTTGAGTTTATTATCTTTCAGCACAATTTTTTGATAGCAACAGTCTTTTTTATCAGATTTTTTTAAGATTTCCCACCCGGCCCCTTCTTCTTTCTTAGGGTCAATAGTGCCAATCGAAGTTAATTCTAACCCTACGATTTTAAGAGTATTTTTAGGCGTAGTTCCTTCGTATTCAACTTTTTTCAATTCAAGAACTGAAGCTGCTACGATTTTCGATTGTTCCATACAAGCGGGTATTATTCCCCAGATTTGGTCTTTATATTGCACGCAATCTCCAACGGCGTAAATGTCTTTTTCGGATGTTTCTAAAAATTCGTTAATAATTATCCCTCGATCCGTTTTAATATTAGCACTTTTTGCCAAATCTATAATAGGTCGAATCCCCGCTTGAATTAACACTATATCAGAATCGAATTTTCTTCCATCTTTTAATTTTATGCTATTCACCCTTCCATCTCCTAAAATTTCTTCAGTCGCGGCACTTAATATTACTTTAATTCCTCTGCTTTCAATCTCATCTTTTAGCATCGTACCGCATTCTTCATCTAGTTGCCTCGGTAACAGCCTAGGGAAAAATTCGACAACGGTCGTATCTAAGTTACAATCGTTGATCTGACTTGCTAATTCTAAACCTAAAAGACCCCCTCCAATTACAATAGCTTTCTTTACAGCAAATTTTTCAATATAATCTCTGATCTTTAATGCGTCGTCTATGGTCCGTAAAGTGAAAACTCCTTTATTATCATCCTTCATTTCTCTTGCATTTTTAATAGGTGGAATATTTGGAGTGCTTCCTAAAGCAAGGATCAGTTTATCATATAGTACTGGTTCACCATCCTTCTCAAAAAGGATAGTTTTGTTCTTTGGATCGATATTCACTGCTTTTTTATTCAAATATAACTTCAAATCTTTGTTTTTGTACCATTCTTCGTCGAAAACGATTAAATCTTCGGCTTTAATTTTCCCGGGAATTAATTCTGGAAGATGTACCCTCGAATAATAAGGATAGTTTTCTTGAGTAAAAATCTCAATTTCTACTTCATTGTTGAGAAATCTAATGTTTTGAGCAGAAAACGTTCCAGCAACATTGTTTCCCAATATGACAACTTTCATAAGTTAATTAGTTTTGTGATCTTATTTTAAAGTTTTTATTATGAATATTAACAGCAGAATTACCATTAATGAACATGTTCGAATTCAAAATTATATTTCATTTTACATTTTAGCTAATTATGACTGAAACAGAACATCAAAGAATTTTAAGAAAAATTATTAAAATTGATGAAGACTTGTGTACAGGATGTGGACAATGCGTTATAGGCTGCGCAGAGGGTGCCTTAGAAATAATAGACGGAAAAGCTAAAGTTGTAAACGAGGTTTTTTGCGATGGTTTGGGTGCTTGCATAGGAGAATGCCCTGAAGGGGCTCTTGAGATTATTGAAAGAGAAGCGTTAGAATTCGACGAAGAAGAAGTTGAGAAACATTTAGAATCTTTGGCAGAAAAAGAGGAGGAAAAATTAAATCAAGCAAAGCAAATTGTTGCCGAACATTCCCACCAATGCGGCTGTGCCTCTACTCAAGAAAGTTCCGAAATAACACTTGAAAATCACGTATGCAGTTGTGCTTCTGGAGAAACAATGGTATTTAACGATCTTGAGGAACAGACCGTTATTACCGGAAAAATCCCCTCCGCATTAAGACAGTGGCCCATTCAAATGCATTTAATAAATCCAGTAGCCCCCTACTTTCAAGGAGCCGATGTGATACTTACGGCTGACTGCGTTGCTTATGCTCTTGGTGAATACCATAACAAATATTTAAAAGGACATTCTATAGCGATCGCTTGTCCTAAACTCGACCAAGGAAGAGAAATTTACATCGAAAAGATTAGAGCTTGGTTTGACGAGGCAAAAATAAACACCCTAACAGTCATGAGGATGCAAATCCCTTGTTGTGGTGGTTTGTTGGGGCTAGTTCAAGAGGCTGCAAAAAGAGCAAATAGAAAAGTGCCGATAAAGTATATAATAGTAAGTGTTGAAGGAGATATTTTTAAGGAAGAATGGTTATAAATATATTTTTTATTTTCTTAACTTTTTTTAGCTAATATTGAGTTTCTCGTTTAAGTTTCAATTATTACTTTCTTTTTAATTATCTTTCTTAACATAACAGATAAAGCAGACTTTGATTTTCCTAGTTCGTTGGCTAACTTTTCTAAAGATATTTTTCTAGGGATTTCAAAAAATCCTGAGGATATTGCCTTGTCCAACACATTGGATTCTGCATATGTTAACTTATTCTTATTGTCGTCAAGAATATATGGAGAATTACCAATTTTAAGGAGAGTAAAATTTACAGATTTCTGTTCAAAAAGAGTTAACAACTCATCTATTCTTTCTCTAGTCGATACAAGCCTCCAGAAGGCGTATCCGTCTCTTACTCGCACGGGGAAATTAACTAACACTCCACATTTAATTATAGCATCTAATAAAAATGGATCCTTTGTTTTTACGTTAAACTTAACTCGATTCTCTTCCTTTTCCAAAATGCTAAAATCAAAAACAGATTTATGGTTTTTAACCTCATCTATTAATAAGTCTATACTATAATGAAAAATTTCAATAATAGAATTCCCAATCGAATTTTCAAAATCGTAAGGAAGAAAATATTCGATTTCCATTCGAATATCACGGAATTTCTTGAAAATATGCGAAATCCATATCTGATCTGGAAATTTAATTTTGATTCTTGCTAAGCACGATTTATGTGAATCCATCGTCATTAGTAGTTAAGTAGAATTTAAAACATTTGTTAGAAAAAAAATGATTAACAATAAATAAAGGAAGAAATTTGTAATATTAATTATGGTGGAGAATAAGAACCTACTGTTGGGAATCTGTGGAAGCCCAAGAAAACAAGGAACAGATTTTGCCGTTCAGTACGCACTAAAGTACGCTGCAGAAAAATTTAGTTTTGACACTGAGTATTGGACAGTAAGGGGAAAAGAAATCAAATTTTGTATACATTGCAATTATTGCGTTAGAGAAAAAAAAGGATGCATTCATAAAGATGACGTTCAAGACCTTTATCCTAAATTAGAAGAAGCAAAATACTTAATTTTTGGCACTCCTGTATTTCAAGGAAATCTTTCAGGGCAATTAAAAACAATATTAGATCGTTGTCGTGGATTGGTCGCCAAAAATCCGAATTTTTTTAAAGGAAAATATGGTATAGCTCTCGCAGTAGGTGGTGATCGAAGCGGGGGGCAAGAAATTGCGATAAGAAGTATTCTAGACTTCTACCAACAAAATCACATGGTTTCCGTATCAGGTGGCGCGTTCGGAGCGAATTTGGGCGCTTCATTATGGAGTAAAGATAAAGGTAAGGAAGGCGTTCAACTCGATGAAGAAGGGTTAAGGACAATTAGAAAAGTTATAAAAAGATTAGCAGAGCTTAAGAAATAAAAAAGTCTGCTATGGATTTAAAAAAATAAAATTAAAAAAATAAACAATTATTTAACTCCAAATAATTTCTTAGCTTCTTTTTCTCTGAGACCAGAAATGCCCCAGAGTTCTTTGAACCAATATTTTCCATTCATTATTACAACAGGCGTATTTACAATGCACCCATCGGCGTCACAGAAAGTTTTTAGAAAATTATCGTCGTGTAGTAGATTGTGAACGAATTCTTCGTCGTCTATATCACGCTCTATATAATTAACATCATGCTTGTGAAGCCATTCTTTCAATTCTGTACATCTATGACAATCAGTTTTTGATATTACTATTGGAACTTGCATTTTTGACATATTAATCTACCTTATAATTATACTGGTTAGTAATTTTATTATAAAAACACAGAGTAAAAAAACTTTCATTTCTAAATTATAAATAATTTTAATCCTTATCAAGAAAATAATAAAGAAATTTCAAAATTTTTTATAATTCTCTGGTCTTTTTCTTTGTAGACTATTTTCATATGAAAGTAGCATTTGATTAAATAAATCTGTACCTAAATGCAATTGGTATCCTGTTTTCCAGATAATTTTATAAGTTTTTTTATCAATGGAATATTTAGAATTTATATTTACTTTATTTGGGATATCAAATAAATCAACAATTTCCTCGAGAAATGTTTTCTTTGTATTTAAGATTCTCGCAGACATCCCTCCACGATAATTTCCATCTCCATCATAAAACCCCATAAGAAAATTTAACGCCAAACGACCTTCTTTAGAAGAAATTAATTGTCCAAAAGGACTCTTGAGTTTTGCCTTATTTATAAGTTGTTTGATTATGCGTGGAACTTTTTCAGAATTTTTAAAATCAAATATTCCAAGTTTTTTTAAATCATACCACATTGGTTTGCAACCAAACATGACTCTTGAACTATAAGTCGGTCTAATTTCTCCACTATCATTTTCTGCTAAATAAATTTCATCAAAAATCCTTTCTTGGTCATAGCCTATCGCATTGGCGAATCTTTCTACAATTATACGATCTTCTCTTTTCAATTTAAGTTGTATTTGATAGTGAGTATTGCCAGCCTGAGAAACCCATCCATCTGAACATAACCAACCAAACCAGTACATTATTTCATTATTTTCATAGATATTATGGAATAAATTTGGATTTGTTATTGTATATTTTTGATTCGCGTAATTAGGTAAATCTGGATTTTTTTTTACATATTTTTCACAAATCTTTAAAATATTATTAGCTTTGGGTCCTAATAGTAATTTAATGTTAGTTTTAATTAAACTAATTCTTTCTTTTGATAAAACGTATTTATCATGCTGACGTATGTAACTCATCATTCCGTATCCATAACCAAATATCAGAGCTAAATCCTCAAGTGTAGTATTCACATTTTTAGAAAATTTTCCTATTTCAATTTGAAGATTTTTAATAAGTGTATTAAATGAAATATGCCCGCAACCATGAGAATCAATTAACCCATAACAATGGTTTGCTTTATTACCAAAACATTCTTTTAGGTTTGTCTTAAGTTCCTTAAGGTTCTTATTAGGAAGTATAAAATTTGGGTTTTCTTCATGATATCTTAGTTTTTCTGAAATGTATCCGTCATAGTGTCCCCATATTTTTGAAATATCTTTTAATGTGCATCCACTATGTTCTCTTCTAACCCTACTAGGATTTAAAACATACATTTCTTTAGGATAATTATTTAATTCTTCCATAATTTCATCCATAAAGTTCTTTGCAGTATACCTTTTCTCACAATTGTTATTGTCTAATCCAAACATTTTGGGTGATATAATGTCAGTTTGTTTATGATCTAAAGAATCTGCTTTAAATAAATTTGAAGACTCTTGTTGTTTTTCAAAAATTTTTTGAATATCAATATTGGTTGTTTCTGAACATAACCCTGACTCCAAAAATTCGTAATAGGCTGAAAATAATTCGAATGCAGGAATGACTTTGTTGACTATCTTTGGAAGTTTTCCCATCAGAGTTAAACAAGTTCCAGATTGGAGAATCATATCGTAATGCTGCTTAACTAATGTAAGTGATTCATTTAGCCTAAGAGATTCTTCAGTCATTACAAATTTTGGATTTTTAATATCTTTTAATTGATCTTTTAGCCAAGCTTTGAGAAATTCATTTGTTATACCAGAAAGTGAGCGAAGTTCTTTTAATTCATAAAAAGTATTGGATTTAGTGCGAAGTTCTTTTAAAAAGTTAGCATATTCGTTTGAAATACTATTTAAACCCTTGCGTAGCATTTTATAACGATTATTTTTATTAGTAGGTTTATTTTGAAGAGACTTTTTTTGTTTTCTGCTCAATAATTTCATATATGCTTTAGATAAACCATCTAGATATTGAGAGACAAGTTGAGCACCTCTTCCTATAGGGTTACAATGCATCCAACCATTAATGAAGGATTTTAAATCATCTGGTGAAACAATCTTAATTATGCTTGTTAATTTTTCTGGAGGAAGCCCTCCTTTATCATATAAACAAGCGTTTACAGCGGTGATAAAATTTCCAATAAATTCATCAATAAAAACAAGTGGTAATCCATGTTTTGAGCATTTTGGATATTTATGAAGTCCTAGTATGCCAAATTTTAAGGGTTTTACCTTTTTAAGATATGAACATCCAAAATGAGGACATATTGCGATTCGACGTTCTTTTACCGTTATTCTATTTGCATCTTGTTTTCCATATATTGTCATTCTAGAATTTTCACCTTTGGTTGACTACTTTTTACATCATATTGCTCTTCTATATTTGTATAGAGTAAACTGGAAATCTCATGATCCAATTCTAAATAATTTTTTTCTAATTCCCTATAAAAATTTGAAAAAGGGAAATAGAATGCACTTTCAGCATTACATAATAGTTTTGCAGTCTTAAATACCACTTTTAATAATATTGAATTATCATATTCAATTTCCGAAAGTATATGGATTTCCTTCCAAATACTACCGCCTAGAAGTTTAATCTTTTTTAAGATCTCAATTTCGAAGTCACTAGCATGTAATTTCGCTTTCTGCATAATATCTTGAATTTTTTGTGCTAGATTATCCTCACTTGCTCCAATTATTTTTATTAAAAGTAAATATTCGGAGATTAAATCTGAAAGATCTTTACTATACTTTATATACATATCATTTTTAGTTTTTTTATTATTTGCCGGCGACTTTGAATATCTTTGACGAATTAAAGCAAATTTATAATTGAGAAATGTACGTAATTGTCTTGATAATTCATTTATTCTCTCAGAACCTTCCATTAAAGTCCAATCAAGAAATATAGAGTCATCCTCAATCTCAAGTAGGGAAGACTCATTTAAGGGGTCATAATAATCAAACCAATCTTCATTCATAAGAAAATATTAGTATGTATCTATTTAAAGGAAAAAAAGATTTTGGTAAATTTCTGAGAATTTTCAATATATTGAAATGATAAAATCCCTTAAAGATTTTTTATAAATTATATTGCATTATCAAAATGTAAAATAATATCAAATAAAATGTATTTGGATGTGATTATATGTTAAGATTGAAAAAATCAAATGTAGTAAAAAGAGTGAAGAGTGCGCATTTTATCGGTAGACAATTATCTCGATTAAAATTAGGTCAATCTTATTACGCGATTGTTGTATCCAGCGTGAGTGCGATTTCATTAATATCTTTAGCTTTTGAGATAACAATTTGGATGTTAATATTAGCGTTTCCAATTCTATTGCTTAGCACATTCATAATTGGTTATTTTATGGATATATATAACATTAACACTATGGATAAACTAAAAGCTAATGAAATAGCTAATCGATATCTTACTACGAGCGACATAAAGAGCCAAGAATTTCAACTTTTACAAACGGAGATCGTTCTTGAAGCGTTAAAGGCTATCCAGGAAGAGAGCCAATTGGATCCCAAAGGATTATTAAAAAAGTATGATCTTTATTTAAGAAAGTGGAAATCACCCTATAAATAAGAAAAGCTAAGAGATTGGTGATTTTAATATTATTGAAGTAATAAAAACGAGTGAAGATCTAAATTATTTGTTTCAGCAACCAGCGAATTGCTTCGATAATTTTCTCATTCTCGCTAAGAACATTTATAGAGAAATACTGCATAAGAAGTCCACACTCCGCCAATTCATCCATGTCAAAATTCTCATAAATCAAATCGGAAGTTATTTCTTCTTTATCGTGAAATTTATTGCCAATAATGAGTACAGGCATAAATTCTCCCTTATCCAAGCATCTGTTTAAGACTAATCGAAACATTTCGATAGTTTCTTTGATCGAGTCTTTATTGGACGCGTTAAAGATTAAAATGAAGCCTTGAGCATTATCCAAACAATCTTCATATAGCTTTACAATTTTTCCATTTGTATCATCTTCAATACATTCGTACGTTAAGATTTCGATGTTATCAATTAAAAAGTCATAAATTTTATTGGCTAAATCTCTTTTCATTGCGTTGTTCTTATATTGAAGGAATTGTATAACCTCTAAATTCTTTACAAAAGTGGTCTTTCCTGCATTTTCGCGGCCAAAAACGTAAACTTTCTTTAAATCTTCTTTAGCTAATAAATGAGAAGTTATACCTATTTGTGGAGTCATTTTTTCAAGATACCCATTAAAAATGTTTAAGAAATCTTTTTTAAATTTTTTCGAAGCTAAGCTTAGTGTATTTTTTTGATTTGTTCGATTTTTGTGACTGTGAAGAAGTTCTGTAAGACCATTAAAATCTTTAAGCTCAGAAGCAAACATTTCGAGATCTGGAGTTTTAGATAACAAATAATTATAAACATCAGTAATTTCATCTTTAAAATAAGCAGCTCTAATTAAATATGTTATCATTAGCATCTCTTTTCCACCTCGAGCGTATTCTGAATCGATATAAAAAATGTGATTTATCGTTTGATATTTCCGGAACGTAAATACAAAACTTCCCTCTTCATCAGAAAATTCCAGAATTCTTCCTAAATCCGGATGTTCTTTAGTATTTAACGTGTAATTACAATAAAGCGTATTTGGTCCGAGAATAGTATCAAAATACGACACGCAAAGGATGGAATCTCTAGACATGGCAATTAAAAAGTAATTATTTCTTACTTAAAATATATTAAAGACACAATTAGTTTTATATTTATATCAAATGATTTTAATCTAAAAATTCAAATAAAATAACTATTTTTATGAGCAAATTTAATAATTTATAAAAATCAAATTTTAATGTATGTACCATCTTTCTTACTTAATGAATTCTAATACTTCTAAGGATAGAGATAATGAGTACGATCTCGCTCTGAAAAACTTATTTCATGGAGAGATAATGGAGCGCGCTTCTGCGGCTAGACTGATTGGGCGTTTTAAAGAGGGAAGAGCCACAAATTTATTGGCGAGAGCTTTAAGATTAGAGAAAGACCCTATTGTCATAAACAGAATAATAGAAGCGATGGGTGAAATTAAAAACGCGAAAGCTACTTTACGAATTGTAGAGCTGTTAAAAAAAGAACTCGAAAAACCGGAAGACGAGCAGGATAAAACTCGTTTATTTTTAATTATTGAAAGTTTGATGAAGATCGGAGATAAGAGGGCTTTAGAACATTTAGGTATCCTTTTATCTTCGTGTGATAGCGATATTAGAAAGCTTACAGAAAGTGCTTACGAGTGTATAGACCCAAATTGGAAAGTAAACTTAGCAAAAAGTAATAAAATCTAATTAAAATAATTCATAATTATTAATCAAACATATAAGGCGAAAAAAATGTTCCCAGAATTTATAGAAAAACTTACCCAAGAAGTTGATGGAGCAGACAATGCTCACGATGTAATGATTTTTACGCTCTCAACTTGTATGTGGTGCAAGAAATGCAAAAAATATTTAAAAGACAAGAATGTGAAGTATCGATATGTCGATCTTGATCAAATCGATTCAGGCGAAAAAATAAAGTTATTAAAATACGTAAGAGAGAATTACAAACCAGACAGAATCGCCTATCCCTTTCTCGTTTGCGACGATAAATTTGTTATCGGATATGATCTAAATAAATACGAAGAATTATTGAAACCCGGAGGAAATTAAGATGGACATGGAAACTAAAGAAGGAATGAAAGAGTACGTAGAGACTGTCAGTCAAAAAAATGATTGGATTTTAAATAAAGATCAAGTTACATTTGATGATTTAATTGATGGTTTAGTAGAAAATAAGAAGAAACACGGCTATCAATCTTGTCCCTGTCGTCTTGCTTCAGGTAATAGAGATTTGGATAGAGATATAATTTGCCCATGTGATTACGCTCCTGACGATGTGAAGGTTTTTGGTGCTTGTTATTGCAACTTGTATCTACGTTCAGATTTTTACGAAACAATAAATACAGAGTTTGTGATCGTTCCGGAAAGGAGACCTCTTGAAAAAGAGAACGCAGTTTTAGAATACTTTAATAAATAAATTATACTAGTTTTAACTTTTTTTCTTTCTTTTTGTGTTAAACCACAAAAATAATAAGATTACACCTAAAATTCCTATAAAAAAATTTCAGATTCTTGTTTTACTAAAAGGAATCAAAAATAGGTTTTGAAACGAACCCTTTATTAAATCGAGATGGTTTTTGATTAATTTGATACAAATACTTAAAATATGAAGGATAGAGAATAAATACTCTTCATTTTCACTTTTTCTTTTATTGATTAATACACAATTTATTGATCATCGATACACAAAAGATACACAACATTTATATATGAAAAAAATAATATACTAATTAGAAACAAAAAAATAATAAAAAATAATAAAAAAAAATAATAAAAAAACAATTTGGAGGAAATAAAAATGAGCTATAATAAAAAACCAGCAGTAGAAGATGTTAGATGCAAGATATATTCCCAAGTTTTAACAAATACTTTTGTAATCTACTAAATATAAAATATTTTTTTATAATTTTTATTTACACAATAAAAAACACAATCAAAAAAAAATAAAAAATTGGAGGAAAAAAAAATGAGCTATAATAAAAAACCAGCAATAAAAGATGTTAAATGTAAGATATATTCCCAAGCTTTAACAAATTCTTATATAAGTCGTTAAAATTTTAAAAAGAATAAACTTCTATTACTTATTAAAAAAGTAATAATGTTAAGTTTCTTTCTTTTTAATTTCTATATTATAATAAAATATTCTGTTAATAAATCGATTGCTTCGTTAAAATTTAACAAATCAATTTTTTATAAATAAAATCCTTAAATAATTCGGGTTCTCTTTATATTATATGCCAAATAAAGAAATGACAGATGAAGAATTAGAAGACGAATTAGATAAAGCCTTTAAAGAAGGCGAACCTAAAAAAGACAACTGCGGAACGGCGATTCCGGGAAATAAAGAAGTAGGAATCCAAAGAACTGATGTGAAAATAAAAAAAGAATAGTTCGACAGCAAAATACTAATACAAAGCTTATAAACTTTAAACCACATTTTTAATAAAGATTCTCAATTTCAATTTTTAGGTGAATACATTAAAAGAAAGAATTAAAGGGAGAAAAAATTTTCCTACCGAGGAAGTTGACCCCGATAATTATTTGAGCGATGATGAGGTTAGGAATTTAACCAAAAGCAAAGAAACCTTAAAATTTGTACAAGAAGATTACTACAAACTTTATAACTGCGTTCATTGCGGTGAGTGCGACACAGAAGATGAGCGCCTTCTTTTAAAACAAAGATTTCTCGAAGATGGTAATAGCGTTGAAGGTCTTGATGATATGATAGAATGTTTTCGCAAATATCGCACGCCATATCCTTCGAATAAAATGCGTATTAGAACGCCAGAAGGAATCCCAAAAGAGTCTAACACTCTTTTTTATATGGGGTGTCTTTCGACAATACGGATTCCAAGATATACAGAGCATTCACTCAAATATTTGCTAAAACAAAAAGTCGATTTTACAATCTTGGATAAGGAAATATGTTGCGGGTGGCCTTGGTTTGCATCTGGTTGTTTTCAAGAGTTTGAAACTTGTAAAGAAGAAAATATAGAAATTTTTGAAAAATTTAAAACAGTTATTTGCTTATGTCCTGCTTGTTACTTTCTTTTCAATAAATATTACAAGCCTTCAATGAAATCAGAAGTAGAATTTAAATATATTTCAGAGTACTTAAAACCTTCTGATACGAAAAAGTCAGGAAAAGTAGGGGTGCAACACCTTTGTCAACTAATGAATCGCTGTACGAAGGGCATTGATAAATTAGTAAATAGCACATTAGAAAAAAGCGGATACGAAGTAGTAGACATCCCTCACTGGTGTTGCGGTGGTGGTCTTGGTTATATGCATCGTACTGATGTCATTGACAAAATAGCACGTAAAAGATTGGGTGACTTTGATGAAGCAGGTGGCGATTATTGTACGACATATTGTCCGAGCTGCTGGTGGATCTTAGCAAGATATAGTAAATTATGCAAAATAAAACCTAAAGCTAAAGATGTATTCGAACTACTACTATAAAATACTAAAATGAATGAAGATTATAGTTGTCCCTGCAGAGATGTCGACCCAGATAATTTTATAACGAATGAAGAAGTAATAGAGTTATTAAAAACTAAGGATAATTACAAATTCAAGCAAGAAGATTATCTTAGGGTGTATAATTGCGTTCATTGTGGCGCTTGCGGCACACATTATGAGCGGTTTCTTTTAAAGCAGAAATTTTTAAAAGATGGAAATAAGATTGAAGGCTTGAGCGAACAAATTGAGACTCTAGAAAAGTTTGGAACTCCATTCAAGTATAATAAAAGTAGAATTAAACCTTTAAAGGGCACTAATGAAAACAGTAAGACATTATTATACTTTGGTTGCTTTACGACCGTGAAAACTCCAAAATATGGCGAAAACACCGCAAGATATCTTCTAAGTAAAAATGTAGATTTTTGTATCTTAGACCAAGAAATATGCTGTGGTTATCCTATCTTGTGTACGGGGGAAATTGATACATATAACCTAATGGTTGACAGAAATAAGGAGCTGTTTAAAGAAAAAGGCTTTGAAAAAATTATAACCATATGCCCAAGTTGTTATATGGTATTTAAAAAACATTATGCCGATTTAGGTATTAAAATAGAATACTTTACAGAATATTTAACACTTTCAGAAGAAAAAAAATCGGGAGATATAATATTTCAACACGCTTGCCCACTAAAGAAAAGCTCAAAAAAATATATGAGGATAGCGGTTATAATGTTGTAAATGTACCCCATTATTGTTGTGGCGGTGGCGTTGGGCATCAATTAAGAGTAGATGTCGCTGAGATGATTGCGCGTAAAAGAATGGAAGATTTCAAAGAAATCGGGGATCAAATTTCAAAAATAAAAGAAAATCCAAGTTTTATTACTACCTATTGTCCCGATGCGTTTTGGATTTTAAAATTCTATGGGAAAAAACAAATAATTAAATACCAACTTAAAGATCCTTGTGACCTATTAATGTAAAAATTATACTTCCTTAATTGAAAAAACAAATTTGAATTATTATAAAGGATATTTTTAAAAGTACTTATCGTGAAATCGATAATTAATAAGAATTTTTATAATTTAAACGAATAAAAATTTTAAGAGTAATTTCAAATATTCACAATAGATTGAAATATAATTGGTGATTTTATGCTATTTTCTCAAAATGAACTTGATAATATTAAGAGAGAAATGACAAAATTAAAAGATAACATATCGTTAAAACTATTTACTGATTTCAAAATTCAAGAGGATGGAAGTAAACTTAGAAAATGTATGGCTTGTGAAGGCATTTACGAATTATTAAAAACATTAGAAGAAGTATCCGGTGGAAGATTAAAAATAGAAGAATATTCAACGGAAGAAAACGAGGAAGACGCAAAGAAATATGATATTGTCAGAATTCCAGCTATTTTGTTGACAAAGAAGGAAAGGTAGTCATTAAGTACTCAGCGACACCTGCCGGAGCGGAGTTAGCGCCTTTTCTTAAAAGCCTTCAATACTTCTCGGGAGTGAGTCCATACTACAAAGATCAAATAGTATCCCACCTTAAGAAAATACCAAAGTCAAAAATGAAAATGTTTATCACTAACACTTGTCCATATTGTCCTGCTACAGTTCCAGTGGCGAATTTATTCTCACTTGTTTCAAAAGGAAAGGTTTCTGTAGAAATAATCGATGTCGATGCCAATCCTGACATTGCCATGAAATATCAAGTACAAGGAGTACCACACACTATTATTAACGATAAAGATCACATTTATGGCATGTTTACTCCGCAAGAATTATTGGAGAAACTAACTAAAGGTAAACGAGATTTAGGGGGCA
>JABUBN010000039.1_pt1 | contig 34121 bp, 18 predicted proteins | sample 7240341 | NCBI WGS metagenome assembly JABUBN01 (sample SAMN07256345, study PRJNA390944) | subsurface metagenome | isolation source: Methane hydrate marine sediment | place: Pacific Ocean: Eastern North Pacific, ODP site | reverse complement strand
CAAATAGCGTAGTTTTTCTAACTCACAACCTAAACATTCAATCCATAAATTCTTTGAAGGAACAAATATGTCCGGTCTGAATTTCTTGCCTGCTATATTCATCGTTTGCTGGAATAATACACCATCTTTATCAAAACCAACTTCAATAAGATGCGCAAGAGCAGCCATCTCACACAATAGATGTCGAAAATCACCACCAATTTTCCAAACTGTTTCTTTTCCATTAATTCTCAAGGAAGGACGTAAAATTAACTCTATGTTTTTATATCTCCATTTGAAGATTCTCATTCACTCTTCCCATTTTTTATACAATTTATTAAATTCTTCATTTCAATTATGCTTATATTTAGCGCTGCAATTTATTCATAGGTGATGCCATTTGTCCCCTAGTTTCTAGTTTCAATGTCTGACCTCCCATAGCCGATTTCCTCACTGTTAACCATTGGCAAATATGAAGTTAGCATTTGCGTATACAAGATGCATAATTACCCTTCATTCACTTTCGTCTTTACTTTTTTGTATGCCTTCAGCTTTTTGGTTTTCTGTTTTGACTTGGTTGTGTACTCGAACGAATTGGGCTACAGTACGTTTATCAACTCTCTCATCATTCTCTTTGAAGGTATCTAGGTCTGCACCATAGATGTCATGAAGTGTATTGTAGATGATATCAGGGTTCACAACTTCAGATAGAAAATCGTATTTCTCCCGTAATCTCAAATGGTGTGTAGGTAGATAACATTTAAGAAACAACAAAATATCGAGACTAAAATTGTCGATTATGTTTTGAACATATTGATTGGTTTCTTCTTTGGATAACCAGCGAGCCCAGATCCATAATAGAAGAGGTGTATCTTTCGGGTGTTCTTTGTATATAAGTATTTCACGAGCTAATTCCTTTACCCGTTGCGCGAGAATTTTACCTAATTCATCTTCTTTCTCGCGAGGGAATATTCTGTTTATTTCTTCTTTTTTATTTACTATTCTAATCCAATTAAAGCATTCAAATGCGAAGATTATCGGTTGTCCTTCTTTAACTACGATTTTCGCAAGTTCAAAACAATCGTCGTTAGATTGTTTTTTAATCAAGTGGTATACAAGTAGCCCTGCTTGTGCGAAAGGAGTGGTATAGGGAGCGTCATCCTCACGTTTTGGGAATATACTGCCGTTTCTTGCTATTGCTATCGCAAGTTTATGTGCTATTTGCGGAGCCAGTTTTCGTTCCTTTCCTCTAAGCTTTAGTATAAAAGTATCCACATTTTTGTTGTCAACAATCTTGGTTATATTAGAAATGACGTTGTCTAGTGATTCTTTTTTTGTTTGTTGAATGAAAGATTCGATTATCTGGTCAGGTATATCACCCTCTGGTATTGCATATGAGAAATAGCGTTTGAAGTAATACTGAGACGAAATACGCTTGTTTTCGTACCAAACATTTTCATCAGTAACTCCAAAATGATGGCCGTTAAAGAACCAACACATATAAGGGAACAGAGATATCAATAATTCCTTGGCTGATTCTTGTTCTTCCTCAACAAGCCCAGTGAATGCTTGAGTTATTAACTCAAGATTGCGTTTCTTTATTTTCTCTTCATTGATGCGAGGACGATCATTTAGAAAAGTACCAGGATTGTCCCTTATAATCTCAAACAACTTAGGGTAGAAGACTCGGATGCCCTCAATTAGCATTAGATCTACATGATTAACTTCACTATTTAGTATTGGTAAAGAAAATGCTATAGCATTTGCAAACCTTTTGCACATTCGTGGGGTTTTTAGCCGTATTTCTAAACCTCTTGTGAAATGTTCAACAAACTCTCTAGCTTCGTTTTCACACCACTCAATCTGCGCATCATGTAGTGCTTCATCCACACAATGAAAGCACAGTTGGCGTAGAGATACGCTGTCGACCATAGGTAGATGGAGTGGTACTTGGATAATTTTTTCCAAAAAACTCCTGCCCGATTCTTTTTCAGCAGAACTATATTTTTCCTTAAGTGCTGCAGCAACCATTTCATCATCAAATGCCAAAATATAAGCAATATACTTAAAATCGGCTGAGAGTTTAACAATTTTGAATATAGTTTGAATTTCTATTTTATCGAGCCTATCGATGTCGTCTATCAAGATAACAACACGCTTTTTTGCTTCGCTTAAAGCTCTCTCAATACGATTTCGAAGATCATCCAGTTTTACAGACGAAAGCGTATTGCCCAGTTTTTCAATCCCTGGACCGGGAGACACATTAAAAACGCCGCCAACCGTAAGAGAAAAGCATGATAAAATACCTGATCCGTATTTTTTCAGTAAGTTACCAATATTTTCAGTCGCTGTTTCGATTGACTTTCCAAGTGCATCAGCAAGTGTTTCAAAAAAGTTACGCAGTAATTCAATTTCATTACTAAATCGCCATGGATTGAATCGAATACAAATAACATTACCATAATTATTTAATTCCTTTTCAATAAAGTTCAAAACTGTGGTTTTACCATCACCCCACGCGCCATAAATGCCAATCACAATGCTACTTGGATCACTACGGTTTACTATAGTTTGTGTGATCCTTTGAGCAAACAGCCATCTCTTGAATCTGTCCTGAGAGGGATCCGTTATAGGGGAATCTGAAATGTAGGTATCTTTTTTAGTATCTGGCACGATATTTTTTTGGTTTTTTTTCCAATTTTTATTGCTCAAACTCCACCTCCTGCTAAACTAAAATTCCTCAATAGGTTTTGAAAATCCCACGCCAATGAAGAAACCTACCCCATATGCATTATTCGTCATCTTTATATCACCTCTTTTCATAACTCCTCCAAATAAATTGTATATAGATTTTAATATTTGTCAATTGATTTATATACTGAGCTTTGAGGGCTATTCCTGAATACCAAAAGTACTTGACAGGACCTAGGTTATAGAACTACACAGGAACGAAAAGGTACTGTATCCTTCGAAGTTTTAATGACAGCGTGATGCTTTGATCCCATTTAGTCTCTGATATAGCGAAGTGGCAGGGGTTTTAGCTCAAAGCCTATCTCCTGCAGTGCAACAATAACCTGACGCAGAGCGATACGTCCGAAACGTTTTATACATAGCAGTTGAGCCGGATTCATTTTGAGCAGTTGTCCGACAACTTCAATGTCAGATCTTTTCAGAACATTCTTAATCCTCATTGGCAAATTCAATTCATTAATTGATGCCTTCCGACTTACACGTTTTTTTCCCATAAAATTTCCCTTCTTATTCCCATTACTTTATACCGTGCAATTATGCTTATATTTAACGATGCAATTTTTTTATAAATTGTAGATTGTCAACATCCCTTATCAATATTTATTTATCTAATTTTCTTTACGAATTTTTTTAATTCTATTATTTCAATTTCATATTCTGGATGTTGTGGGGTCAAATCTAAACATTTTACATTAGCCTCTTCAGCTTTGCTTCAACTTCAGCATATCTCTTTCTAATTCCTACATCCTGATTCATCTTCTCTTTTAAACGCCTCCGCAATTGATGAACTGCTCCAATGAAGAAAATCACCTCAGGTACATTATTCGCCATCTCTATTTTTCCTCATTTCATAATTCCTCCTGACTCAATCAATACTATTTTGAATTATCTGACTGTTGGTTTCGAGCACGCTTACGTTGTTTGATCCTATACCATATCAATCCTATGATTAATGAGAACCAAAAAATATACCAAAAAGTCAGTAGGAATTTAGAACGAACATATTCACCATAAGAACACAAATATATATCAATTCCACGGCCAAGAAAATATACTGGAGTTTCATCTACCCATACAACATTACCAAAAAGTAATTCGCTCTTAAAGCTAAAGATGAAGAAAAGAATTGTTCCAATTAGACCTATCGGAATCGACAGAAATGTGTACGGGTGATGTTTTTTGCTTTTGACAGCCTTTATTAAGTACCAAATGCTGATAATCAAAGGAAGGATAAATGTATATTGAAAAATTAATTCTAGAATACTTCTTTTTGAACGGTATTTATGCCATAATTCTATCCATTCTTCTTCACCCCACGAAGGTTTACGAACCCCCCATAGTTCTTCAAGAGAATTAGCAGCTGCCTCTTTTATTTCTGGAAGCGTATCATTAAGTAATGAAGCAAGATATGGCGTTGCCGAGCGTCTTCCATACGCACATGCTATCGCTGCCTTTAATCTAGTAGCTGAATCACTTGATTCAGTAGCTGCAAAGACAAAAGCAGAAGCGTTAGCAATAGTCAGTCGATTTTTCTTGAGTAAACGTTTATGACTATCATAAAGGTTCTTATTCGAGTAGATGTCTAAGACATGATTAATCAGAACCTCTTCATTCCAATTGTAAACAGTTGAAATCATATAGTCATCAACTATTTTTTGAGACTCTGTCTGACAATTAGTGGCTGTAATGGCAATTAGTAGAATATATATTCGTAATACCTTCATTAGAATCCATGTCCATATTTTGTTGAATATATGCCGTAACTCCATATCCTACTAATCGATATTTGCTTACCTTTTATAATACCAAGACCTACACCGAAACCATGAAATTTGCTTCCTGCTGACTATTTTCTCCAAATTAACATTAGGCTCAGTTACGATTTTTTTAGTCGGATTTAAACAATTTATTGACACGCGGTTGCACCCACCAGATTCCAATCGGGAAGAACCAAAGCATGAAAAAAACGCCAATATAATCGTCAGCTTTTACTTTTGTCTGTTTTTCAGCAGTTACTAATGCTCTGGCAACAAAGGTTAATCCATAAAACATGCAAATCATTGCAATGATATGGAAAGGAGCAATTACACCTAAACGGTTCAGAGAAGGTTCAGAGTTGAGAGTTCGAATATAAGAAAAACTCTGCACAAAAAGGATCGCGAAAAATAAAGCGTAAATTAGGTTATAAACCATTGCAGATTTGAAAAAACCTGATTTCAATTTGAAATTATCATGGACTTTTTTATTTAAATTAACTCCTAGTGTCCATAGCCATCCAACATATAGTCCCACAAAAAGTATGATAATTGCCGCATTAAAATAAACACTGCTAATTTTTGCGACACTCATCATTATAATCGGAAGTACATAAGGAACTCCTACAAGAATTAAAAATATTTGCCATGCCTTCATTTTTAACAAGAATTTCATTTGACTCACCTCACGTGTAATATCATTGCCCTGCACCGTGGATCCATGGTGCAATCATACCAATCAAACATTGTTTTTCAATGCTAAATTTCAAGATGATTCCGCTTGCCGTGCTTCTCAGTCCAAATGCTATTGATATATCTACTTTTGAAACATCCTTAGAATAGATATTAATGACGCTCAAGATACTCTTTGGCAATTCCATAATATGCCCACGATTCTTACCGTAAGAAAAAGGCGCTTGATAGAGTTTCAAAATCCACTAAGTAAAGTATTTATTATCTTCCTAGTTTTATGTCTGCAATAGAAGTACATAAAAAGCGGCATTAATAGTAGCAACATCAAAATAATTAATCCAGTAAGATAGGATAAGTGCTCACCTCTTAAAAGGATAAGAAACAAACAGATAGCGATTGCAATAGAACCAAACCATTGCGTAATTGACAAACGCGACCAATATTGCACAAAGACATTACCGTCAGATTTCCGACTAACAAAATTAAATCTAATTAGCAATGGTATCCCAAATAGTATTTTTTTGCTACTCGGTAATAACCGCACCAGATAAACATCATTATTCCCACTCTTCGTTTTTAATTCTGCCATATTTTCTAAACGATTCAGAATTTCCTTAAAGCATCCCTTTATGATTATTTCACCTCTAGTTATTAGGGGTCCATGGGAGTAATAAAACGAATTAAACGAATACAAAAGAAGCATTTCTAAAATAGAGAAAAGTGCGGTAATCGCCACAATAATGATAATAGCAATATTAATTGTATTCATTTTAACCTCTATGTTACAACATCATATCTTTTTTCGAAACCAGAAGATAACAACATTAGCAGAATATTGATATCCATAACCGGTACCAATCATTGGATTCAATATCATAGTATCATCGGGTAGTACAATCCAAGCGAGAGGAGCACCACCTACACCACGATAGATTTCTGCCGATACAATAAAGCCTATACCAGAGAAATCTGCTGAATCCTTCAATTCAGCAGTAGAAAACTTAGTAGGAAAAGAGGGGCCCCAAACTACGGTTCCTCGACCAACTCCCAAAAATAAAACACTATAGAGACTTTCATCTGCAATCTGATTTTGCACAAATCTTTCACCGATAACTAGCATAAAACCACCGCCTCCAATAAACCAGGGAGGGTAACCACCTGCACCACCACCATAAACATACAAATAAAAGTTTCTTGTTTTAGTACGTCGATTTGCTAAACGTCCGGGTATAAAACATGGTATAGCTATTGTAGCTAAAATACCAATTATTGCTACAGCAAGAGATAGTGCTGTTAATGTATATGGTGAAATTCGACCGCTTGGATCGGTATGATTAATGGGATTGGCATTACAATACAAGTATTTATGCAGACTCATTGGGTCGTAGATGGAGCCCTGGAAGGGGTCGGTGGTTAAAAATCTTCCAATCGCAGGATTGTACAAACGGGCGCGGAGGTAGTAGAAGCCTAAGTTGGGGTCGAATTGTTCGCCGGTGAACATATATGCATTGGGCACAGGGGTAAGGGCATAGAGTATTTCTCCAAAGGCATAATAGATATAGCGATTAGTGATTGACGCAGAAACATCGGTAAGAAGTCGGGTGCTGCCAAGACCGTCGTAGTGATAATAATTCTTTACACCGTTTCTGCTTTGAGAGATTAAGTCATCGCCGTGCAGGTAAGCAACGAGCAAAGCACCAGCATTGTTGTGTTCTGCCAGGACCTGGGGGAGAGGTTGGTTTGGATCGATGAGGAAGTGCGTCGTATCCGCAGGAGTTATTAAACTGATTTTATTGCCATCAGGGTCATAATTATATTTTGCCAGTAATGAACCACTGCTATCTGCTTGTAAGAGACGATTCTCAAAATCATATGTGTAATCAGTGGTAGTTTCGTTAGAGCTTTTCTGCGTTGTGTTTCCGTTTAGATCGTAGTCATAAAAAGTGGTATCATTATTTAATACTTCATTCAATAGCTGATCACGTTCATCGTACTCGTAGATCGTAGTGTCGTTGTCAAAAAACTTTTTGAGGCGATTGCCTACAGCATCATATTCATAGCCGATTTCATAGGCATGAGTACCGCTGCGCTGCTCTTCCAGCAAACGATAGACTTCATCGTAGTCGTAATCCAGCGTATCAACCGATGTGCCGTCATTTTCAATTATTCTGTTTCTGATGCCGGTAGGTCCCAGCTCGTATTCATAGGAAGATAATAATATGTTTCCAATCTTCTTATTTTCTAAACTTCTCAACCTCTGAAGATTGTCGTATGTGTATTCAGTAAATGTATTATTCGGATAGTTTATTTTTTTGCGATTGCCAACATTGTCGTACTCGTAAGTCGTGATTTGTCCCTCGGAATCTGTGACTTTCACCAATCTATTCAATTTATCATACGCATAGTGAAGATGTAAGATGGGTGATGGAAGATGGATGATGAGATCGGTGCGGTTTCCTGCAGGGTCGTAGTCATACTCGATGAAGTTCCCATTTGGATACTCGATTCTCGATACTCGTCCCATATTATTATAAGTATATTGTATTAAACCGTTTCTGTCAAGGACTGACTCGCGTTTGCCGGTCGTGGTGTAGGTATATACTACACTATCGCCATCTGGATACAATTTCTTTCTTAGTCGGTTCATTATGTCATATTCATAGTATGTGGTATCGCCATTGCAATCCTTTTTCCAGAGCATGTTGCCGACTTTATTATAGGAATAGGATTCAAAGGAGGAATTCTTAGCCCCCCTCCCTTTATCCCTCCCCACCTGCGGGGGAGGGAATGGTGGGGGAGTATTGGGAGGAGATAGTGGGGGCGTATCCGGAAAGGTCATTTTGGTCATTCTACCTAAGGCATCGTATTCAAATTCAGTGCGATTGCCATTTACATCAATCTGGGCAGTGCGGTTACCTAATCTGTCGTACTCGTATGTTGTAGTATCTGCTTTAGCGTCAATAATGCCGATTAATCTGCCATTTACGTCATAGAGGAATTGGGTGGTATTCATTGCCTGATCACGTTCTGTGATTTTTCTGCCAGCTTGATCATAGGTATAGACCACACTTGAACCATTAACATACGTGGTTTTGACCAGTTGCCCAGTGGCTGAATAACTCGATGTTGTAGTATTTGCATTAGCATCAATGAGTGCGATTCTCCTGCCTGCGTCATCGTATTGATACCTGGTTGTATTGCCATAATGATTAATCACCTTTGTCTGGCGACCCGTTTCATCATAATAATAATGAGTAATACCACCGAGTTGATTCCGAGTCCATTCAGTTCTGCCTGCAGCATCATATTCTGTTTCAGTAAAACTGCCGTCTGTAAATATCGTTTTAATTAACCTTCCAACATCATCATATATAGATTTTGTAGTATCTCCATATTGATTGACCATGGCGATGCGGTTGCCATTGGCACCATAGATATTTTCAATGAATGTCGAGTCTGGATAAATTGTTTTCACAAGCTCGCCGCGCAGGTTATATATGTTTTCTGTTCTGCGACCAAGCGGATCAACGACTGCTTTTTGATTGCCCAATTCATCATATTCATAAAATGTAGTATCGCCTAATGGATTTATTGAGGTAACCATCCGATTCATTGCGTCATATATGAAAAGACTCGTGTCTTCTTTTGCATTTATTTCCATTGTCTTATTTCCCATAATGTCATATGCATAGCGCGTAGTGTCAAGACAAGGCGAGATGGTCATTGTCAAATTGCCATAGGTGTCATAAGAATATCCTGTTGCGTTACCGAGCGGATCGGTCTGGCTTGTCATATTGCCCTGGGCATCATAGGTAAATGTGGTAACATTACCCAGAGGATCTGTGGATATCATAAGATTTCCCTTATTATTATATTCATGGGTCGTGACATGTTCTAATGGATTGGTCTCAGTGAGTAATTGGCCATAATTATTATAAGTATAAATTGTGGTATTTCCCAGAGGGTCAATCCGCTCTGTCATATTACCATGATCATCATATTCATACGTAGTTGTCTGACCCAGTCCATTGGTCTCAGATGTTCGGTTTTTTGCATCGTCATATGTATAACTGATTATCTGTCCTTTGGGATTTGTAATTGAAGTAACAAGACCTTGGTCATCATATTGATAAATCGTAGGTTTACCCAGACGATCGATCACAGTTTCAGTCCGATGATCAGGGTCATGGACATATTCTATTGTATCACCTGTAGCATCAATATGCCTGATTAATCTTCCAGTATCATCATACTCATTGCGGATTGGCGTAACACCTCTTGGGTCTTTAATATCAATGAGATTATGACTTGTTTCATAGGCATAGGAAATGGTTTCTGCCTCAGGATTGATAACATTAATCAGATTGCCATTATCATAAACATATTTAAATGTATCATTTTTCGGGGTAATGATTTCGGAAATAAATCCTTCAGGGTTTCTTAAAAATTTTATACCTTTTCCTGATGAATGCGTGATACCAGAATCAGTAAATGCAAGTTTATTACCGACCCGATCAATTATTGAATCGATTTCACTGTCTTCATAATAAAAGTTTATTCCCTGAGCATTGTGCAGGGTAAGTTTTTCCTCTTCAAATAAATAATCTAAAAGGTCCCAGTGCAGAGAATCGTATACTGATGATGCAGAGTGGAATTTTACATAACTCGTTGTCATCCAGGCAGTGAGATGGACGTCAATGAAAAATATCTCGCGTCTGCCATCAGGTAAAGTGAGTGTGACATTCTGATGTTCATCAAGACAAAGATCACCAGCATAATCCATGGTCCAGCCATAGCCGAAATCACCCTTTTTCTTGTTCTGGCTTGAATAAGTGCGGGTAAATTCAACGGGTAATCCAGCTAAGGGAATAGTTATATCGCGCTGGGTAATCGTAAAATTGCCCACTTTAAAATCAGAATGCACATAAATTGTGTATTCAATAGTTGATGTGTAATTCGGGTCTTGTACACTCAAATGCAAAATGTAAGCATCATTTAAAAGGGTTGTGGCATCTATTGTTCCTAAAAGACCATTTACCACCGGATCAGTAGACTGTTTTAATATTATCCATTCCTCTCCATCGACTGGTTTTAATTTTAAGGTATACTCTTGAAATTGCTCGGCAGTTGCCGTGCCAATGACATTTTTCTTGCCTGAAATCTCGGCTTCATCTTCTGGTTCAGTGATTATTGCGATTGGATAGATATCAGTGAAAATATTTATCTGGATTGCTGCAGTATCCTGGTCAGTGTATATTGTCGACGTGTAACTTGCATCAGGATATGGTATGCCAGTTGTGTCCAGTCCATTCCAGATATGGTCTATAAAATTACCTGTACCTGAAATAGAATCTATGCGATTCCCAATGGAATCAGTAATCAGCAGGCAGTAGTCAGTAGACTGTTTGAGTTTTGCTGAGATCTCGGTCTGGTCTTTATATCCATCATTATTTGGTGAAAAGGGATTGGGACTTGCAATAAACGAATGGATAAAATTATCAAAATAGACCTGGACTTGTTCAGATTCACCGATATTAGAGTTTATATCCTGTGCCCGGGCAAGCAAGGTATGGGTGCCATTGTCAAACATGTAGGTTAACAGAGGAAATTCACCCGGAGATTGCCACGTCGTTTCACTTCTCGCAATGACAAAGGTGTCACAAAATACCTTGACCCAGAGGATGCCGGCAGAATCTGTTGCCTGGACTAAGACGATTACAGTATCTGAGAGTGTATCGCCGGGTGAAGGTTCTCTTATAGAAACCACAGGCGGAATAATATCAACTGATTCATTATCAGTATAAATAGTTATCATAATAGAATCACAATTTCCTGCGCGGTCTTGTGCATATAATTTTAAAGTGTGCTCTCCATTTTCAACATTGACACTGTTCCAGATTGCGAGCTGTCCTGCACTGACCGGAATATTTCCCTGAAATATTGTTTTAAATGAATCAGCCTGGCTGACCGCAATCGCATAGTAATCGAAATTATCATCAGATGCTGTGCCTGTGATTGCAATGATTCCGGAAATTGTATCATTAGATGTGGGAGATGAAATGACAACCTGGGGTTTGGTATTATCCAGGGTAAATGGTATAGAGACCGGAATTGCCTGGGTGCCGAATTCTAAATCTGTAGCATCAAATATTACATTATATTCTCCATCTGGCGCTTCGCCTTCACCCTCACCCTTACCCTCTCCCTTCAAGGGAGAGGGGATATGTGTGGAAGATTCAGTCCAGAATGTATCGATTGATGTCCCGGTGCCCGAGATAATCGCAATTGTATCTGTACTCACAATCGAGAGTGTATAATCTGCAGGTCTTGAGACCAATGCATTGATAAAGAGCGTATCTTTTATCCCATCATTATTGGGTGAAAATATCCCGGGTGAGACATCTGCCGCAATAATATTGGGTCTGCCTGAAATTGATGTTATTGCATGATCAATGGCTATGCAGCTCGCAATATACGTGGTCTTATCCAGGAGAGAGGTCTGTGCAAACCAGGTGTTTATCGAAGCAAAGCCAGGTAATTGGGAGAATGAGATCGTTTCCATGACTTGAGGAGCAACTAATAGCCAGTTCTCGACACGTTCGATTAGCTCAGTGTAGCCCTGTTTATTACCCTCATAAAGTATGAGCTTGGCACACGTTAAAAAGTCGCAGGTTCTGATTGCACCAGCAAGATGACCAAAGAGCGTGAAGTTGCTGGATCCGGTCTCTGGGTCCATTACAATATAGGCAGTACCAGTCCATCCTGCATATTCGATTGTTGTTTGTGGTGCAGTAACAATCTTTCCGGCATTCACCTCATTCTCAATCCGGTCTTTTATATAATGGGGATACCCAATAAGCTGGCTCAGGCAGTATGCAAGATTGTCAATAGTAATGGTGTAGATTGGAATAGCATTAGAATTTGATTCCCTGATAAAACGGACTGTCGATGCTGCGGTTCCACCCAGGTTTTGTTCAAATGCATTATGCTCCATTGCTGCTGTAGCTAGGCCTGCGGTAATCATAAACTGCCTTTCTGTATTTTCATCGCCATTGAGCGAAATAGGCATAAGCGTGTTTTTATCGACTGACATTGAGACCTTTGCTGCGGTCACTTCGGCTGGTGCACCCATAAATGTAAGGACCTTTAGATCATAACCGAGTATTGCCATTGAAGGCAATCTTACAATCGAGGCATCAAGACAGGATGCAATGAGATTATTGAGCAGGTCTACTCCATAAAAATATGAACGTCCCATACAATCGAGGGGTTCGCCAAGTGCATTGCCAAGATGCAAAGAATCAGGATTTGTCTCAATCAAGGAAAGAATATTTGCGAGTTGTTCTTGTTTAAGATCAATTTCTCCTGTGCTGATTGTTTGAAGATCAATGCCAATATTATAATAGGCACCAGCCTGGAGCATACGCTGGGTCTGGATCTCAGGGAATGATGGTGATAAAAATTTAAATGTAATCTGATGAGAATTGCCAAGAAGATATTCATTTGACGTTATAAAGAGCAGTGTAGTATCGAGCATTAACTTTGGATTGAGTGCAATAAGATAACCTGGAATTGGTTCAGTTGTTTCCAGATATTCTCTTAATAACATAGTATCCTCAGATGCTGCGGGCGCATAGGAAACTGAAAACCTGTTAAAACCTAAAATCACAGTGCTTATAGTATCGGTCTGGTCGGCAATTGAGACAATAATTTTGTGTCTTAGACTGTCCTGGATTTCTGGGACCTGATTATATCGTGCAATAACCGGGTATGCAAGGGTTGCCGGAAGTAATTCAAGGTCTTCAGTTATAATATTCTGTCTGGCAAAAACATCCTCAGGTAAAAGATTATTTGCCTGGGCATAGGCAATGATAAGATCTTGCCAATTTGCTAATTGAGTTTGGATAATTGAATCAGGAATCAAGGTTGCATAGTGCTCGGTAATGATTGAATTATTGAGTATTTGCTGACGCAGCGCTTCAGGATCTATGCCGATCTCTGCTGCGAGGTCGCGCGCCTCTGTAAATTCAAATGATTTGAATGACGGATCAAGCTCAATCCAGGTATTGCCCGGAGTGTTTTTAATACCGCGACCAGGAGTATAATCAACATAGGCATTTACCCAGGTATGGTTAATCAAAAGTCCAGTAATCTGACCACCTTGGATTATAGTCTGAGCTGGTATGCCTCTTCTTGTAAAGCCGAGTGCTGCTAGTCCTGGATTGTTGGTCTTAACCCATTCCATTGCTTTTTCAATCGGGACTTGCGCAACACCATTAACATATTCACAAGGAATATCTGAGACCCTGAAAAGTGCTATTAATAATGAGACAAGGTCTATATCATTTCCCTGTTTATCAAAGAGGGTCTTTTGTGCACCTTTTAGACTGCCAAAATATGGTTCATATGAAAAATTGTCCCTTACATATGTATAAATTTTTGCTGGTGAATGTCCAAGGCTCTGGGCAAGGGCAATGATTTCTTGGGTGAACTGGATTTCCGGGGTTTGAGTAGACGCGGATGCACGCGGATTATCGCGGGCAGAAGCCCGCTCCCACGAGCCTAAAGACTCTACTCCAGGGGTCGAGAAAGACTCTTTTCCAGAAGATGGGGAAGGTTTTTTTCCTTTGAATGATTCAAGCTGAGTATCAAGGGTGTTTTCGTCTATTTTGCTCTTTAATGTGTGAGTGGAAAGTGGATTAGTAGATAGCTCGTGTGAATCCTCCATGTTTTTCTTGATAAATTCAAGTAACTTCTTTGTAGATTTTTTATCTGAAGGCGCGAGATCAGTCTCGCTACTCCTGATAATCTCATTTAAAATCTTTTTTAGTTCTTTTATACCTGCCTTATATTTTTTAGCAAAATCTTCATGGCGTCTGAGTATCTTTTTTGAATAACCTGCTTTTTTAAGGGACTGGCTGAAATTTGATAGATCTAATTCAATTATTAAAGAGAGTTCATTGAATTTTTTTGTTCTATTGGAAAAGTCAATATCCTCACCTTTTTCAATGTTGTCTTTTATCTCTTTGATCAGTTCAATCATCTGGCTGAATGCACTGGTGCGGTTAATCTGGAGATCGCCTGCCTGCCCTACAGATTTGGTTGATGGTTCAGATACAGTTTGTGAATATGCACGAAGGTCTGCTGTAATTGCTGTAAAGCAGAAGAGCAAGATAAAGGATATAATTCTAAATGATAAAGTTGTTTTTAAATTGCTAATAAACATAGTTTAATCCTTTCAAAAATTGAGATTGCAATGACGATTATCGCGGGCAGAAGCCCGCTCCTACATAATTTATCTACCAGAGATACCATTTTACTTCCCATATTCTTAGTATCACATCAATTTTTCTTCTGAGTTCAGATAAATCAACACTTTGAATCATTAAGATATATTCAATTGCTTGAATTGTATCTTTGATATTATCTATGAGATCTGATTGGGATTGAATAGGTCGGTATCTGACACGGCGCAATGCTGCAATAGCCATTCTCTGATATTCTTCTTCTTGCCCAGTTAATGAAAGCGTGTCCAATCCCTCAATTGCCTGATCAATGAGTTGTAAGGTACTATTTGCTAAGATTAAATTAAGCGCATACATATTATAAAGATGATAAATCCCATCTCGAAGATAACTGAGTTCAGTAATAAAATCATATACCTCAGGCAAATCTTGAAAGCGCAAGAGCGCGGCGAGTGGTTTTTGGGCATTACGTGCCAGTTCAAAATTCCATGTTATGTTTTGACCACTCACTAAACCAGAATCTAAACCAGCCACAATATCAATCGCTTCTGGTATTAACTCGACAACATTTAGTCGATAGGTTGGACCACGATTTTCAATCAGCATTTCTAAATCAAAACAGGCATATGGAGCATCCTGCGTAGTTTCAGGTACCACATAATTGATTGCTGAAAGTACTAAATTTTTATAGGCTTGAACATTGAGTGAATCAATTGAACTGACCAGATTGAAATCAAAGAAAACTGAACGTCCCTTACCATAATCATTAAGCACAACCCCAGGATATTGTAATGTATCTTTATGAAACCAACCAACTGCCTGACTATTACTTAATATTAATGCAAAACTAACTGAATCACAGATACCAAGAGTCTCTGCCGGAGAAATCGCACACGTATCAAGATATATATAAGGTTCAAATTCAGAAATCAGAGTATCGGCTTTTGCACCAATTATTTTATTTAAATCCTTATAACTTAAACTGTCCCAATAAGACTGCCAATTAATTGGCCAGCGTATAAGAATAAAGCCATCACCAGCATATACGGCCTCCCTGAGTTCCTGAGTAAAACGGTATATTGTATCCTGATCAGAGTCCTCGAACCGAATATGGTCTGGGAACGAATCCTTTTCACGTATTACTTTGATTCTTTTAGGACCATTAAAATAGTCTGGAAAAATAAAATAGAGATTATACTTGTCTGAGCGGAATTCTTTTTCAAAATCAGAATAGTTATTTACTACCTGGTAATATATCCTTAAAGTATCAAAAAGGTCTATGATAAATTGTTGTTCTTCCTCAGTATGAATCCAGACCAATGGCCTGGGGATTTTACTGACAGATTTTTTTAGCTCAAAATCTGGTGGTGCAAGTTCGATAATACGAAAACCATTAGTTGCAATTGTGATATCAGAATCAGGCAGCACTGCATAGAATCCAAGAATATAATCGCCAAAATCAAAATTAAGACTTGAAAAGAGTGAATCGTGCAAAACCGTTCCATTGATTGGTAAGGCTATAGTATCAATGCGCGAATAGATCATCGACTGTAGGGCTGCGTCAACAATAACCTCTTTAATAATCAGCGTATCCAGGTCAATATTACCGATATTTGTTACTGAATAGCTGATCAAGAAGTCATCAGGTCGGGTTACTACTGTGGGTAGTGCTTCAATCATACCAGACAATGCCATCATATGACCAGATGACTGCTCGATCTCAAATGTAGTTTGTGCTTGAGCTAATGTGTCGCCTGTTGTGTCAGTAATTATTGAAAAAAGGACATAGGTTCCTGAAGGATTTATTCCGGTCTGCCACACATATTCGGCAATTGATTGCTCATTAATATCGAGCCGCTCAATCTGGCGCGAACCAATGGGAAACGTATCAGGGATTGGCGTTATTAAAGAAACATTTTCCGTAATGTTGTAATATATAACATTCTCGCTCTGGTTTACTACTTTAGCAGTGATCATGACATTTTCTTGAGCATTATAGGATGGTTTGTCAGTTTGAATCTGGGCATAAAGCTCTGCCTGGGCTAAAATAGTGAAGCCTGTAGTATCTTCAGCAATTATGCCGCCGTACTCGCTGGTTAGGACATGCATCTGATATTGACCGGCCGGGGTTTGCCCGGTATTCCAGGTAAGGTTGAATATTAAGGAATCAGAGATTAACCGGGGTGTGCCTATTTCACTAAGCGCCTTTGGACGATAAGGAAGCGCAGAACATTGAATTTCATGTTCATAAGACCCTGTTCCAGCGTATGGCATCGAATCGATCTTCGTGCCGATACCGAATGTCCTGTCACTATTACCCGGATAATAGATTAATTGGAATCGATCAGGTGAAGAGTAATCGATATGGAAGACGAGCAGATCAGGATAACCATCATAGTTATAGTCATAATGATCAAAATGGAGACCACCTCCCCATACTTGAGGTTCCGGGTCAAGATTGAGATAGACCGGATCGGCAAAGGTTGTGTCATCAATCCCTTTGAAAAACTTTGGTCTATTAGGGCTGTTGAATTGCTGGCCAGAGATGATATCAACGATACCGTCACAGTCAAAATCATCAACTACAGCCTGACCTATGATATTATCCAGACCAACACTTTTGGCTGGCTCAAATGTTCCGTCACCATTTCCAAATAGGATATAGGCATATCCAATATACTGGTAGCTTTGATCGGGCCAGGTGATTATCAACACGTCAGTATTACCATCACGATTAAAATCCGCGACATCAAGATCAGTTATCACTTCTTCAAAGTAGATTTGGGTCAACTGAGTGCGGCTAAATGTAGTATCATCATTATTCAGAAACAGAAAGAGATAATGCTGACTCATCACGCGAATAATATCACCATAGATATATGATCCATGCCGTGCTGCTGAACCGATGATGTCGATTAGACCATCATTATTAAAATCAGCGAGTTCAAGATTGCGATATTGTGGGTTATATAGTCGTCTGATATTTATATCCCAGAACTTACCAATTCTTATAATCCTCGCTGATGTATCATCTCTTGCTGACATCTGCTTTTCTAAATGACTCCTGGTGTTGGTTGTATTAAAGAGCCGTTCATATTCGAGCAAAGTATCACTGAAGATTATGTCTTGTTTTTGGAACAAATGTGAGGATATTCTTTCCTGATTGAATGATGTGTCAATAACATTGGGAAGGAGATAGAGTCGGGCAAGATTGGCATAGCCCATCGGGCTTATGAAATCGAGTGTTTGATCTTTATCAATATCTCCGATTGTTAGTGCTACCGGGTAGGTCCCTAAAAATGCGCCAAATAAATCGTTCTCAATAGCTGAGCTAAATGTACCATCACCATTAGAAGGGATGAGCCGAATTGGATTTTCATTATATCTTCCTGATTGATAGAAAGCAATAAGATCTTGTGGTAGAATGCTATCTGGTGCGGGTTTTGGACCATTTTCAGTAATATCAAAATAGATGATAAAATATCGGGACTGATCAAGGTCAGTAAATCCATCGAGTTTCCAGATAATTATACTTTGTGTATCAGGATGAAAATATAATCGGCTTATTTTTTCTTGTTTTAATATCCCATACCTTTCAAACTCAATAACCCGAATTGAGTTTGTATCAAGATGAGTTCCTTCATAGCCAAGTTGATTAAAGATGTGGACAAAGTCGATTTTAACTGATGCCACACCATCGCGAATCGGTGCATATGCCGGGTTGACTTCAACCGGGATCATAAAATGCCAATCTCCATAAGGAGATGAAATTCCAGTAATAGGGAGGGTATCTACAACCGCTGTAAGATTTCCTGAGGAATCTTCTACCTGGACAATTAAATCACCATTCCACAGAGAGATTCCAAGATTATGTATTGTGGCTGTAATGGAAACATCTTCATGTGGATTATAGAGTGTATCATTCAATGATACTGATATTGAAATTGGGGTTGATATGATTTCAATGTAAGTGAAATTTTTATTATTTTTTTCATTCTCTTCTTGAATATTATTGTTGGGGTCAACCAGTGCAAAAATCTTGTGTACCCCTTCTAAGCCAATTGGTGCCCACATAATCGTGGCGACCATAGAATCGAATGGTGATAAAGGAGTGGTTGATGAAAAAGAACCGATATAAGTGCCCCCAGAATCAGGATCACCAAGATAAAACCCGACATCAAATTCAGGTACCATTAGTCCAAAGTTATGGATAACACTTGAAAGAGTAGCAATCTCGCCCTGACGTAGAGGATTGGGTTCGACTCTTACTTTAATAACTGCTAAATCAGGATGGACTGGGTCTGATATTTCAACTTCAACAATAGCCAAATTATTCGACTCACTGGCCTCATTAATTTGATTATCATGGTCAAGAACTGCATATAGTTTTTGTACACCGCCGAGAAGAGGACGCCAATTGACTATAAATGAGATGCTGTCTACGGGTGGAATAAATGGGATAATCGTGTCAATAATAATTGTACCATTAGAATCAGGATGTCCTAAAGAAAAAAGAAAAGAGAGATCTGAGACATTGGTTTCACCATAGTTGTATATTGTAACATTAATTTCTGAAGTTCGTCCAGTAATAAGGAAACTATCTTGTATCTCGATACTGTGCTGGGTTAGAGCTGGGTCAGGAAGTCCTAAATCTCTATCCTCAGCAAGCCAGTTGATGATGTTGACTGCAAAGATTTCATCATCACCCTTGTAGATTCGATAATTTGTTTCTCCAGCATATGGATCAATTTCCTTGTTGTCAAAACTATTAAGGTCAGAACAGATAAATATCCTGCCTTTACCTGTAATACTGTTTGTGTGAATTGGATCCTCAGGAATAGCAGCGATAACCGGCATATTATCTGGTGCCATTCCAGAATCAGTTATAACAACTGGCACTGCATCAGATGGAATAAGGATATTAGTATAATTGGAGAAGATCTGACTCACTCCTTCAAGCGTGGGATGATTTTGGAAGTGTGTTGAGTCGAAAAAACCAACAAAGCCGCTATATCCTGGTTCATGGACTGCCGGGGTTTCATCACAATAAAGTAAACCACCCTGCCATAAGATTCCAAACTCCTTGGTCAAATCATCAAATCGAACCTGGAAAAAGGTATTATCACCGATTAATAGTAAACCACCTCCCTCTTTGACAAACTGGTCAACGGCATCGATCTCATCTTGTTCATAGGCTGGTGATGGAGGCGATGTGTATGCCCAGCCATAAAGTGAGGGACAGTGTAGTATTAAGACATCGATCCCATCGAGTGTGTAGGAGCTAAACTTCTCACCGGGTGCAAGCGTAACAATAGCATTACCAGAATCTTCGAGCAATGATGCAAAGAGATAAAATGCACCAGTCGCCTCAGAATAGGTGCTCTGATTTGCAGAGTCTGCAGTATAGAACTGAATATGGCCATCATCAAACATAACAATTTTTGCTCCTTCAGGGAAGATCTTGACTGGTTTATGAGCCAGGTTATTGGTGGTATCAAAATCCTGGGTATTGATCGGCATAACCTTTATCCAGATATCGTGCATGCCAGCAACTCCTTGCCACTCGATCTCAGTTGTCTTTGATCCAGACGCAGGGATTGAGATGATATTGGAGTCAAGTAGAATACCTGTGTCAGGATGGTTATCATAGAATAAGACCAAGGCGCTGTCACAGGGATCAAAGCCGATATTCATTACTTTTATCGAGGTGATGACCGGAAAATTATCTCGGGGATGGGATGGAACATGGATGATGTTCTCATCATTAACAACAAGATCGACCATTGCGATTAACACTGAGACTGAATCTGATGGATCACTCTCAAGATAATTATGATCTAAGGCAGTAACATAATAGGTATAGGTTTGGTGACTTGTAAGCCCGGTATCAATATAGGTTGTGTCTGCCCGGGGTTCAGAATTTAATGGGCCAGTAGTATCAGTGCGGTAAATATTGTAGCCTAAAATATCGGATTCAGTATTTGCCAGCCAGGTGAGGAAAGCCTTATGTTCACCTGGGATTGCACTAAGACCTGTTGGTGGAGCTGGAGCAATGGTGTCAGATATCACGATCTCAATCATTGAGGTGTCACTTTCATTTCCACAGCCATCTATTGCTGTAACCCCGTACGTATATGTACCTGCCAGATAATTATAATGATTATAGTATCTTACTTTTATATCTGCATAGATAAGAATCTCTGGGATCTCCCAGCCAGAGCGGGTTCCAGCACAGTCAGTAATAAATCTCAAGTGTTGATTAGATGGGTAAATATAGTGTTCAAAGGAATCTTTTTTTCCAGTAAATCGATCGACCTCAGATTCTGGATAATGATAAAGGTAAAGAAAATCATGGTTATTCTCAGTTGAGAAACGGGAGAAGAATAGTTTCCGACGACAATTAGAAGGTGGTGGAAAGTAGAAATTTTGATTGAGAAAGTTATCATAACATTTATATTCAGGGTTACTTTCTTTACCCCAGGTAATAGTAGAATCAATTAATAGAGGTTCATTGTCAAGATAAATATGATAGCCAAAAACATCAGGTTCTGGAGGAGAATCCCAGGTGAGCCTTACCAGATGGATATTTCCATAGATATTGGCTTCAAGGTTTTGCGGTGGGGATGGTGGGATGAAATCGCCCTTTAATATTGAATCATAATTTGATGGAGGACTTTCAGCCAATGGAGAATCAATGCCCGTTGCATAATAGTGGTAATGACCTGCTCCAAGGAAAGTATCTGTAAAGGTTGTATCTGTAATAAGGTCTGTAGAGTAGATGTCGAGTTCAAAGATACCGATGAGCGTTTGTTCAGTACCCGGAATATAGATTCTCACACGGTCAGTAGTTACCAAATCGTAGAATGAGTGGATAGTAACAGGATAGTTAGCAGATTTAATACTATCTGCCCAGATTGTCTGCCAATCCATGTTCTTCCATATTTGTAAGTAACAGTATTCAGGGGCGATATACCAGCGGATTGAGATTCTGTCAAATGTTATGGGCTGGCTGAACGAATCGCAAAACCAAAGGGTGTCAGGATAGTAATCTGACAGCCAGCGTGTATAATTATCGCCGTCTATGGCGTTTTGAGGAATGTTGGAACCATTATATTCAGAAGCCGATGCACTACCTTCTGTTGCAATGTTAAAAGGGATATTTATTAATGCATCATTACGATATACTTTGTATCCCAGGACCTCAGAATCTGGTGGCTGCCAGTTTATGAGGATTGTTGCAGTATCTAATGCCAGTGCACTAAGATTTTTCGGGCTAAACTCAGGAGCAAGGCGGATAGAGATTTCAGCATAGGAAACATTGTTATTTTCATTATTCTCTGCGATTGAATCATATGGATCAACAACTATGTAGATATCGTGATAACCTGCAAGATTTTCAGTATCCCAGGAAAACTGTCCATTGGCTGAGGAGAGCGGCAGAATCTCAGGTATAGTATCTTCACCAATCAGAATTCCATTCCATTCTGGATTTCCATCAAAAAACTGAATAACAACATTATCAGCAGATTTGTTGCGAAGTGTATGAACTGTTGCTGTGATCAAAAGTGTATCTCCAGTAATCGGTATAACTGGCTCAAAGATTATATCATCACCATGGATTGCCAGGTCAGTATTTGCTGCTGGATTGACTGGCAGGATTGCTCTGATGATGTTATTATCTTCTCTTAATTCTGAAAATCTTTCATCAGGATCAATAAATAGGTAAAACGTATTATCACCTTCACAACCGAGTGTATTCCACTCACCATAAAAGAAGATTGAATCATTTGCATAAGGATAATATGGCTGCCAATATTCACCAATAAATTGACCACCAGAGTCTGGGTGATTGTGAAAGAGTTTAGCCTTTAGATATCGAGATTCATGGTCTTTTCCACGAATCGGGAATGTCCCAATATTAAAGAGATAGGCATAGACCCTTGTTGTGTCACCATCCTCAGGGATAAGAGGATGATATTCATTGGGATATGCAGTGAAGATTCTTTCTGGCTTGCCAGTATAATCAGCAATGCCTAAGATGTTTATCCTCCTGTGCGCCCGGTTATTTGTTTCATCTATTTCAATGATTTCAGAATCAGGGTCAACTATAACAAAGATATAATGGTGTTTGCCGCCTATATACCAGAGGTGCCAATCAGTGAAAATGCTTTTGAACTGACCCGGCAAGATAGTATCAATAATAAAGTCCTCATTAATCTGGATTCCTCCAGAATCAGGATCACCATCATATAATCTCACTCTCACATCGGTTGCAATGTTCTCTTTAATATTGAAGATAGCAGCACAAATCTGTATTGTATCTCCATCATAAGGCGTTTCATTTGATACTGATATTCCCCAGGAATAGACTGCAAGATCCATCCAGTTGTAGATTTGTACAAGTTGGTGAACAGTGTTGTTGGTTTCATCTATTTCATCTATCTTATCCTGGGGATCTGCAATCGCATAGACATTATGATCTCCTTGAGAAAGAATAGTTGTTAGTTCTACTGATGCATAACCCAGAGAGGGGATAGAAGGAATAATGAAAATTGAATCGATTAGTATGCCGCCAGAATCTGGATGACCATCATAAAAACCGAGTTCAACAGCAGTAAGTGTGATTTGTCCGGCATTTAATATCCGTGCACTAAGGATTATGTCCTGGTCTGGTGCAGGATAAGGAGGATAAAAGGAAAAATCTTCGCCAGAAATTTCAAGGTCAGGACCACCAATAACCCGGAGCATCCTGAGCCCATGGTTATTTTCTTCACTATTTTCAATGATATTATCATATGGATCTATGAGTACATGAATAAAATGACGACCTGGCTTGCCTTGGGTAAAATAAGATATGGTCAAAGTATCGATTCCTCCTGGTTCAAGTTGGGCAATAGTGAGTTCAATTATCTTGAGTCCACCTGAATCAGGATTACCATCATAAAACTGCACAAGCACCTGTTCGCCAGGTTCTGAACCGAGATTATGGATAATTGCTGAGATCGCCACTGTATCGCCTTCTAAGGGTAAAGAAGGGATAAAGCTAATATCCCCGGTATTAATTGCCAAATCTGGATTTGATTTTAAGAGGGCGAGCAGGGTGATCGAGGTTTGGTATGAGGAGTTTTGCCATGAGCCGTTTGTTTGTTGTTGGGTTAAAAGAAAATTTATTGCATTGGAGTATGTTTGTCCAAGCACGTTTGCTGAGCCAAGGGCAATCCCTGCCCAGGCAGTTTCAAATATTGTACTTGAATCTGCGCCAAAACCGCCATCAGGATTCTGCATATTCTGTAAAAAAGTTATACCAGAATCAATTGCAGTAGCTACATCGAATTGACCACAATTCGAGAAAAAATCTATTACAAGACTTGTTACATATATATTACTCGGATCATTAATTTTTATTCCCCAGCCACCGTCAACATTTTGATAATTTTTTATAAAATTTAGACCATTTGAAATAATCTGTGAATTGCCAGATCTTAATAATGTTTTTAATATAATAGCTCCATCTAAAATACTGGAATTATAATTTTTTGCAATGCCAAAACCCGCATCAGGATTTTGCGCCTGGGATAAAATTTCTAATTTTTCTTGAACCGATATATTAGCATCATCGAGAATAATTGTTTGCAAGGCAAGATAGTCTAAAACATGAACCTGTTCATTTTGTATCCAGTTTAGACCCTGTGTATAATTAGAATTGGTTTGATTATATTTTTTTAAAGTTATTACACTGTATGATGTAGCATGAAAATCAGAGACAAGGGAATCAGTCCAATTACCATTGGCTTCTTGTTCAGTCTTTAGCCAGTTTATGCCGTTCTCAATCGAGCCGGCATATGTACAGATAATGAAAACTACAATAAAAAACACAACCCTCTTCATACTGCTCCCCCTGTATCTTAAAGCTTTGTTACAGATATTACATCAAGTAGCCTCACTTTGTTCGATTATTTGTAATGTTAATCAAAATTCGCGAGAAGTCAAGGTATTTGTGGGGTCAAATCTCTACAGGGTGAGCGAGAATAAGGAGTAGGGCGTTTACGCCCGCCCTGTTAAATAAACTTTTAGGAAAAGTATGAGCATCCCTGTTACGCTATTTAACAGGGCCCGTAAAAATATGTCGAAATTTAATCGCAATTGACGAGCCTAAAGACTCTACTCCTAAAAATTTCGGCATTCTCGTCACCCTATCTACTTTGAACATAACTTTTTAAGCAGCGAGGCTTATTTTCTCATTTAGTCAATTGACAAAATGAGAAAATGATAATATTGTATGACAGAGTACGCAGCTCAGTGTAGGATAACCAAGGATTTTGAAGTTTTGCTATGAGGAGTCTCGAGCAAAAGAAAGTATGTTCCCTGGCTAAGTCCTTTTGTGTTTAGATTTATATTGTGATTACCTGGTGGCATTTGCTCCTTCATAATTTTTCTTACCAGTTGACCTGCAGTATTGTATAATTTCAATGAAACCATGCTTGATGTAGAAAGAGAAAAGGATATTTTTGCACAGCGGGATATCGGGTTAGGTAGAATTGTCAATTCTGTATTGGGTCTCTCTATACATGTATTTTCTTGTATACCCGTATATAAAAACCAGTACATGTCATAGTAAAGCTGTGCCCATTTATCAACAAGTGCCAGAGCAGAATCAGGTGTCTGATAAATGTTATGCCAGTCAGCCAAAAGAACTGCAAATACAAGCGTCACACTTGAGTCAGGTTCAATATCAAGGGGACCGCTCGCCATTAGGAATCTTTGGTCATCAGGATCAGGGATTATTGTATCATAGGGCTCGTAAACACCAGTTTGGTAATTATAGCCAGCAAGTATCATATAACGTTCCGGGTCAATACCTGGTTCAAAATCTAGTGAAAATATCTTAAATGCAGTCATTCCAATTTGGGGCCATTGTGATGGGTCGCGCCAGTCAGGAACGCCATCTTCGTCTGCATCCCACATCTTTGGTGGTAGATTATTAACGTAATAGGCACTGTCTCTTTCAAACTGGTCAGGAATGCCATCTCCATCTTTATCTGCACCTGCGACGAGATCAAATGGCGTCTGCAATAAATCAAACCCAATTACCCCTGGAAAAGAGTCCCAACCTGGTTCCTCTTCATACTGCCACTGATATGCAACATCATCAACAATAATCGTGTCATTGTCAATAATATAAGTGTGCTCAATGATAACCGTGCATATATCATTACCCATTCCAGCTTCATTACCAATATCACAATCTGTGCAAATACCAAAATAACAATCTTGAAGATTATTTCCTGAAACATTTTTTACCTCATAGGTAAAAAAGACAATGTTTTCTATTTCAGATATGTCCCACGCATAGACTGTTTGATAAACCTCAATCTCAATTGGTCTTGTATCTCCGGGCATATGATAAGCAGAATCACAATCATTATAACAACACCAGGAATCCTGATGCGAAACAGTGTCCTGGGGTGCCATAGGGAAGGTATCTTGCGGTGCAGGCCAGGGATCAGGGTACATATATATGATAGCATTGGGATGGTTTATTGGCATATCCTTTAGACCAGGGGTGCCTTCACTCTGTCCACCACTAGGACCATAACCAATTGTCACAAGGGTATCACCCGCATCGATTGTTCCAAACCATATACCAGCGCCATAGATGTAGTTGTAATCAGTGCCTATGGGCCACCAGCAACCAGCATTATCAGTTTCATCCTGGCCGAATTTGCCATAGTTTGATATGCACATCTCTACCTGGTTTATATTATGCCTTTTTATCTGGAATTCACGGCCAGACTGTATACCTGTGTTGGTGTTTGCACCAAGGCAAATCACCATAGCTAACAACAATACATACTTTTTCATAATTCCTCCTCTTTTTTATTTATCATAACTAATTATATTATAGTTGTCAAGTGTGAAAAATTTGTGAAAAATGGCAACCCGTGCAACCGCAGAGAACGCAGAGAGTAACCGCAGAGACCGCAGAGAAGCCGCAAAGGGCGCGGAGAAATTATAGAGTGCAACCGTGTAACCGCAGAGAACGCAGAAGGAGACAAGGAGGGAAAGGAAGTTATGAAGTTATGAAGTTATGAAGATGGGAAAAGAGGGGAAAAAGGAAGTTATGAAGTTATGAGGTTGGGAAGATGGGAAAAGAGGGGAAAAAGGAAGTTTTGAAAATAGGAAGTTGGGAAGATGGGGGAAAAGGTATTTTGCCTGTCTGCCTCAGGCAGGGATTCTTAGGAATTCATCATCTTGGGATTTGGAACTTGTTTCTTATAACTTTCTTCTTGTAACTTGTCTCTTGGAACTTGGCTCTTGGCTCTTGGAACTTGGCTCTTGGTTCTAGGGCATATACGTTTTCTTTATATGGAATATACTGCGGAAGATGTTTTTGAAAACATCGGGATTTTCTTCCTTGATTTTTTCTAAAAAATTCCTTACTGTCTCGCGTTTTGAATCTTTATAATAAGGGCAGGCACTACTGGTAATAGGTAAATTATAGATTTGGGCAATGGCTTGTATGTTCTGCTTATCAAGATAGTAAAGTGGTCGAATAAAGAAAAATCTTCCCTGGATCATTGATTGCTTTGGAACAAGTGTAGACATCTCACCATTATATATCATATTCAATAATATTGTTTCAGCTACATCTTGCTTGTGATGGGCAAAGGCAATTTGAAAAAAACCGAGTTTGTCGGCAACTTCTAAAAGTTTTTTCCTTCTTTCCCGCGCGCACGGATAACATTTTTTATCGATATTTTTAATCTTTTTGTTGATGTTTATTTTAATAATGGTATGAGGAATACTATATTTTTTGAAGATTTTTTTTAAATTATCTATATGCCACTCAGGAAATTGCGGGTTTATGTGGCAGGCATGTATTCCCCATTTTTGATTATATCGCTGATTATATTCGAGGAGCAGTATGAGTAGAGCCAGACTATCCATTCCACCTGATACACTGACCAGGACACGCGAATTTTTTTCCAAAAATCCGTGACGCTGGATAGCCTGCTTCACCAAAGAGAGACAGGAATTGATTAATCTTCTGCCTTCTGTTCTGTCAAGCAGCAATTATCTCAGTACTATCAGCTGTTTTATCGCAACACCCTTTTTTGATTCAAGTCGGTAAAAATAGACGCCATTAGGTACAAGATTACCTTTTTCATCATCAGCTTTCCAGGTTACCCGATGGGTTCCTTTGGTATAGTGACCTCTGGCAATAACCTTGACTGGCTCCCCAATCAGATTATAGACAGTAATGATTAAATTAAGAGACTGGTTAACAGTAAATTCGATTTCAGTGTAGTTGTCAACGGGATTGGGTTGATTGTCATTCAAGACGATTATATCGCTTTTTCCGGTTTTATTTATACTGGATAGAATTTTCACGACGTTTTGTAATCGATTAAATAAGAGTATGTTATTATTTGCAGGGTTGATTAGAACCTTTGAGCCGAGTGATAAGTGATCAATTTCTGCCTTGCTTTTATAATCACCATCAGGTTTTAAGACAAGCATAGAATCAGAAAAAAGAACATACAGATTACCACTTTTATCAGTAGAGAAATCGAGTATTTTATTTGAAGCGCTGTATATCATTCTCTTTTTGTAAGCTTCAGTATTATTGATGGTTCCATCAGTCCATGCATAGATTCGATTATTTGTGAGTGTATACAAAGGGGTCTGTCTATCGTCGTAGTTACCTGAAGGAATTGTGCTAAATCTTTCGGCATCAGTATTGATTGAACCTAATACTTCTTCGTCGCGTACAAATGTTAGTCTACCTGATTCCTGAATAATTATAAACGGTTTATTATCAGCAGTAGCAATACCTATTTGACCCGGAGCATTGAACGTAAGATTTGTTGACCGAGACAATCCTCCTTTATCCAGACTCAGTTTGGAAAGTCGGTTATTATGATCAACAATATATACCTTATCATCTAATACTGTAAGCAAATGTCCATCATCAATATTCTGAATAAGAAATGGATTCTTAGCCGTTGCTTCGTATTTCAATATTGATGATGTGGAGAGGAGCCAGAGCTCTCCAGAATTATTTATTGCCAGGTCATTGACCTGAATACCCTGGGGCAATTTTATCTCGTCACATTGCTTCCATTCTCCGAGGGTGAAGCTGATAAGAAAAAAGAACACAAGTATCTTTTTCATAGACCTCCTTGTTTATGTAACTTGTTTGTTTCATACATAAAATTATATACAAATTTTAAAAAATGTCAAGACCTCAATTCAGTTGTCTTTTATAGCCTTTTTAAGCCATCTAATTTATTTATATTTGACAAATTGTAAGTTTTCAGTATAATAAGGCTTATGAGAAGTACAACTATTATTGGTTTGAAACATAATGGCAAGGTTGCAATTGGATGTGATGGTCAGGTGACAACAGGTGAGATCGTGATGAAACATACTGCTCGAAAGATCCGTAAAATGTATAGTGATAAGATTCTGACTGGTTTTGCTGGTTCAACTGCTGATGCCCTTACACTTTTTGAGCGATTTGAATCGAAACTCGAGGAGTTTAGGGGAAATCTGCCCAGGAGTGTTGTTGAACTGGCAAAGGACTGGCGCCAGGATAAGGTTTTGCGCCGACTTGAAGCATTGCTCGCAATATTGGATAAAGACCATGCCTATGTAGTTTCTGGTTCTGGAGACATTATTGAGCCGGACGATGGGATCGTAGCGATAGGCTCGGGCGGTCCCTATGCCCTTGCTGCCTGCCGTGCATTGATTAAATACTCAGATCTGTCCGCTAAGAAGATTGTTGAAGAATCGATTAATATCGCTGCAGGTATTTGTATTTATACAAATACCGAGATTTTAATCGAGGAACTATAACCCCGCACTTATGTATAAGTGCGGGGTAAATTTAACTTTTGAGCCGGGATAGAACTATCTTCAATTTTCTCAATGCATTTTCTTTTATCTGACGTACGCGCTCGCGCGTTATATTCATTATTCGGCTGATTTCTTCAAGGCTGTGCATTTCATAATCTCCCAGTCCAAAATTTCTTTTTAAGATTTCCTGTTCTCTCGCTTCAAGTTTTTTTAATGCCTTTAAAAGTTTTTCTTTTTGATTTTTTTTCTTAAAGATTACATCAGGGGGCGGGGACAAGAGATTGTTAGCACCTTCAATATCAAGACGAACCGATTCAATATAAGGATTCTCTGAGTTCTCGAATGTTTCATCAAGTGAATATGGCGGGACCAATTCGTTAAGTGCGAGGGATACAGCACTTTCGTCCACCTTCAGAATTTCAGCCAATTCCTTGATTGTTGGTTCCTTGCCCTTTTTTTGAATGAATTTCAATGTTTGCACATAGGTTCTTTTGGCCAGGTAACTTTTTGGAACTATGCCGCGCCGCATACTAATTGCATTATAGATTGCCCTTTTTATCCACCAAACAGAATAGGTATTAAATCTGTAACCCTTTCTTTCGTCAAATTTAGTGGTCGCATGAATAATGCCCTCATTTCCCGCATTTATCAATTCGGAAAGAGTTAATCCCTGATTACAAAATCTTTTGGCGATGTAAACCACAATTCTCAGATTTGAACAAATTAATTTTTCTTTGGCATCTTCGTCATTTTTTTTTCTTATTCTTTTAGCAAGTTTGAACTCTTCTTCTTTTGAGAGAAGCGGATACCGGCGTATCTCTTCAAAATACTGTTTTAATCCCCGGTCAGTAATTACTCGGAACATAAAAATATTATAATTTTTAAAAAAAGACTGAGAGGAAAAACAACATTATGGTTTATGGTGTTACTGCGACGTATAATTTTCTTCCGCCTCTTTGAATATGGAATATAATCGGTTTACCTTTTTTTAATTTTGATACGGCTGCACGGTAATTATTGATATTCTTAATCTCATTTTTCCCGATAGTCAGGATGACATCACCTACTTTGATACTTGCTTCTTCGGCAGGAGAATTTGCTATAATGTCTATTACGACCACACCGCTTTTTGTCTCAAGGTTAAATCGCTGCGCCTGAGAGTCGGTTACAGCTATTACTTTCAGACCTAATTCAGATTTTTCCTTTTCTTCACCAACAACACTGCTCAGTTCTTCGGGAAATTCACCTATCTTCACACTGATCATCTTTTCTCTACTATCACGGAATATCTTCATTTTAATTGTTTTACCAATCTGAGTAGATGCCACTTGAATTCTGAACGATTGCAGATCCTCCACTCCTTTGCCGTTAAATTCTAAAACTACATCGCCGCTTTTTATACCAGCCTTACTCGCCGGCGTATTTTCAACGACATCACTTATTAATACACCTTTGAGTGAGGGGAGACCAAGCGCATTTTTTAAATCCTCAGTGATTTCCTGTAGGTATACGCCAAGATATCCTCTTGTAACCTTTCCAGTATTTTTCAGTTCCTCAATAATATTTTTGGCAAGATTTGCCGGAATTGCAAATCCTATCCCAACATTTCCACCACTCGGTGAGGTGATTGCGGTATTTATTCCGATGACTTCACCATGGATATTTACTAATGGTCCGCCTGAGTTACCCGGGTTTATTGCCGCATCAGTCTGCAGAAAACTCTGAAAATCTGGTCCTTCGGGAAGGGGTATATTGGCTCTGCCTTTTGCCGATATAACGCCTACAGTTACTGTTCCTTCAAGATGAAACGGATTTCCAACGGCAATTGCCCAATCACCGACCTTCACCTTATCCGAGTCACCAAATTTTAAATAAGGGAATTTCTCGTCACCCTCTATTTTTAATAATGCTATATCAGTTCTTTTATCAATGCCAATGATTTTTACTTTATCACCCTTAATTTCTTTTTTATTTATTAGCTTTACAACGATATCAGATGCATCTCTGATTACATGATAATTAGTGATGAGATAACCATCCTCAGACATAATAAATCCAGAACCCAGGGTTTGCGTCTTGCCTTCGAATTTTTGGCATACCTCTGAAAAAATCTTTGAAAAAATCCTCAAAAGGACCTTCAAAATGCCATTCAAAACCCGGTGCATTTCTCGTCACTTTTTTTTCTGCTGAAATATTTACTACAGCTGGTGAGACAATTTCTGCTATTTTAGTAAAAGGACTCTCACCCGTTTCATTGATAAGTGGAATTGATACCAGTTGTTCGGTTTGGGCTTCGCTTCTGTTTACCAGCGTTGGAAGGCTGGTTGTGATAATTATTCCAAAGAGAAATGCAAATACTGCAGCTGAACCTGCAATTATACCGGCAGTTCGAAGAGAAATTTTATTCGCCATAACAACCTCCTTTTGTAATTTGCTCAAATATCCTATGACCGCGGCAAATTTACGACGGTCCATTTAGGGAGAAAAAATAACTACTAAATAGTTCTTTTAACTAAGTTCAACTGTGATTTCCTTTGGTTTCATTGATTCAGGTTTGGGAAGAGTAATTGTGAGTATGCCATCTTTGTATTTAGCCTGTACCTTATCAGCATTAACTTCTGAGGGCAATGTGATTTTCCGCATAAACTTACCATAAGAACGTTCAATACGATGGAATGTTTTATTCTTTATTTCACTCTCTTGTTTACGTCCACCAGTTATAGAAAGCAGGTTTCCCCGTACTGATATTTTAATGTCCTCTTTTTTGATACCAGGAAGTTCAGCCTTCACAATAAAGTACTCATTATCCTCTTCAATATCGATTACCGGCGCCCAAAAACCTTCGGTGCCTTCCAGTTGTTTGTTAAAGAAAGTGTTGAAGAAACAATCCATCTCATCTCTCAGATTTACCAATTCTCTAAAGGAATCCCATCGGGACATTTTTTTGTTCGGCATATTGATTACCTTTTCTTCTTTATAGTTCCTTTTTTGCTCTTTTTTCCTATTTTTTTATACTCGATTTCCTTTTTTCTCAATGTTGTTTGCACACCCCTAATTTTTTTAACAATAGTTGTTATTTTACGATTTTTGTTCCAAGCCTGGTCTTTTTTTATGAAAACTTGCTCAAAAACTACAGTGCCAAGATTGGTGTAATTTTCTTTCAACTTACGTTTCAGTTCGAAGATTTCAAATTTCAAACTACCTTTGAGTGTTAGATCCCCAGCCTCTTTACCAACGACCTTGGATGCTTCTTCCAACCATTTTGTTAAATCGTCCCAAAAGTTTGTCATAATTCCTCCTTAAATATTAGACAAATGCTCAGTGGAATAGTTTATTATTGGATTCAGGATATAATTATGTTTCCCTGATTTCTTTCTCTTTATTTTTGAGTATTTCATCTACCTTTTCAATGAACTCATCAGTGATTTTTTGTATTACCTCCTGTGCTTTAAATGATTCGTCTTCAGGCATTTTTTTATCCTTTTCTTCTTTCTTTATTTCACTATTTGCTTCTCTGCGTATATTTCTGATTGCTACTTTGGTATCTTCACCTATTTTATGGGTTAATTTGACAATCTCTTCACGCCGTTCCGTTGTAAGTGGTGGGATTGGTAAACGAATTATGTTTCCATCATTATTTGGCGTCAGACCGATTGCCGATTTGTATATTGCTTTTTCAATTGCCTCTAAAGCTGTTTTATCCCAGGGTTGAATGATTATTAAACGCGGCTCCGGGATGCTTATGCTTGCAACCTGATTGAGCGGTAATGTGCTACCATAGTATTCCACCTTTACTCCATCTAAAAGGGCCGGCGATGCCCGGCCGGTTCTGAGCTTGGATAATTCCTGAGCTAAGAGAGATGCTGATTTCTCCATTTTTGTTCTTGCATTCTCTTTAATGTTTTTATTCATTTTACCCTCTGTTTGTTATTAGTGTTCCGATATCTTCTCCTTTAATTATTTTACTTAAAGGATACTTCATAAGATTATAAACGCAGATCGGGATATTTGATTCTTTGCAGATATTAAATGCAGCTAAATCCATGACCCCAAGATTTTTTGCTATTGCCTGATTGAATTTCAGTCTTTTATAAAATTTTGCCTTGCGATTTTTTTCCGGGTCGGTTGAATATACCCCTTCAACCTTTGTTGCTTTTATTAAAACATCTGCGCCGAATTCTACTGCTCTAAGAGCCGCAGCGGTGTCGGTTGTGAAAAGAGGATTTCCTGTGCCGCCAACAAAGATAAGGATGCCGCCTGATTCATAAACCTTTAAGTCCTCAAATTTATTACAGCGCTTGACGACACCGTTGACCTCAATACCGCTACTCAATTTTGCCGGAATATTATTTTTGCGCAGTTGTGAATGAATTATAATGCCATTGATTATTGTTGCCATCATGCCGCATATATCAGCATCAACCTTGTCTAACCATCTTGCCTCGCGTCCCCTTACAAGGTTACCACCGCCTACGACAACTCCTATCTTTGTGCCTAAACGACTGATTGCAGTAATTTGTTTAATTATATAATCAATAGATTCCAGGTTGAATATTTCTTTACCACCTCCTAAAATCTCGCCTGAAATTTTAAAAATGATCCTTTTATATTTTGATGTCTTCTTTGAAGCTGTGTTTTCTTTCTGTGTAATCTGTGTCCTTTTCATTCACCGAGGCGAAAACGTACAAAACGTCGGATTACGATATTTTCGCCAAATTTTGCAATCTGTTCTTTTACATACTCGCCTACTGTCTTTTCTGGTATTTTTACGAATGGCTGTTCTAAAAGGCAAACATCAGAATAAAATTTTTCTAATTTGCCATTTACTATTTTTTTCGAC
>JABUBN010000038.1_pt1 | contig 34437 bp, 37 predicted proteins | sample 7240341 | NCBI WGS metagenome assembly JABUBN01 (sample SAMN07256345, study PRJNA390944) | subsurface metagenome | isolation source: Methane hydrate marine sediment | place: Pacific Ocean: Eastern North Pacific, ODP site | reverse complement strand
ACTTCCCCCTCTGTAATAATATGTCCCGATTTCGTCTTTTTTAAGAGCGTTTTTAACCCGGTTTGAATATTCCATGTATATCTTTGGGTCGTCGTTAAATACGTAATCATCCGATTTTGTATAAAATAATACCACATCATAAGAACGAATAAAAAAACGTCTCGTTTTCGCCGATGCTGCTGGGTAAGCCCATATTATCTCATTTTTAAAATTTTCTCTACCAAAGATTTCGTCCATTATTATTTTTATGTAATGAGAAATGTGCCAATCTAAATGCACATAAATACTTCCATCTTCAGCAAGTAACTCTTTCATTAATACTAATCTTTCGTACAAAAAATCGATATATGCATCTATTCCTCCCTTCCATGTGTCTGAGTAAGCCTTAGTAACCTCAAAAGCGTCATTTTCACCTATTAGCGTTTTGAATTTGAAATCACCTCCAGTTGCGAAAGGAGGATCGATATATATTATTTTGATCTTGTTTGAAAATTTTTTTATCAGCGAATTTATAACATATCTATTATCACCCCAAATTAAGAGATTATCCCAATCATTGACTTTAAATTGGGATTTTTGGTTATCTCAGTATTTTTTTGAATTAATTCATTATTAGATATGAATTTATTGATTGTGGGGTTTCTTATTGATTCCAATATTTGGAAAGGATAAGATATTTGAGTTTTAAATGTTTTAGACTTTTTAAATTTATCTTTATTTTTCCAATATAGATTTGGCATTTTTAATTAATTATAATATAACAAAAAATTTATTGTTAATTTCCTTTTCAAATTTAATTTAAGTAAAACTTGAGATTTAAAGGTTAATATGTCTATTGATGAGATGAATGGTTGGAGAAAAACTCACTATACAAGGGATGTTACGCCTGAATTAGCTGATCAAGAAGTAATTCTTGGCGGATGGGTAAGAAATTATCGAAATCTTGGAGGTCTGAAGTTTATAAACTTACAAGATAAATACGGCGAACGACAAATTACTTTAAAAAAAGGAGTCGTTTCTGATGAGCTATTTGAAAAAACAAAAGTTGGTTATCAATATTGTCTTATGATTAAAGGTAAAGTGAAAAAATTTGAAAAGGCACCAGGTGGGATTGAAATTATTCCAACTGAAATTAAAATCTTAAATAAGACTCCCGATAAACTTCCTATTGATATGACTGGAGAAACAATTTCAGAACTTGATCTTAGACTTAATAATAGGGCGTTAGATTTGAGATCCTTAAGAAATCAAGCAATTTTTGAAATTCGTGGGCAAGTATTAATGTCAATTAGGAACTTTCTCCTTAAACAAGATTTTACAGAAATAACTACCCCTAAAATAATAGGTTCCGCGACTGAGGGGGGTACTGAGTTATTTCCAATTATGTATTTCGATAAAGAGGCGTTTTTAATACAATCTGCTCAATTATATAAAGAACAATTAGGTGGAGTATATGAAAGGGTATTTGAAATTAGTCCCGCCTTTAGGGCTGAGAAAAGCCATACGAAAAGGCATTTATGCGAGATTTTCACGTTAGATGTTGAGATGTCTTTTGCTGACATGAATGATGTCAAAAAAATTTTAGAAGAATTGGTTCATAATGTCATAGAAGATGTTCGAGAAAATAGAATGCCTGCTTTGAAAGTTTTAAATATGGAAGATAAAACACTAGTTCCAAAATTACCTTTTCCTCGCTACAAATACGATGAAATCATTGAATTAGTTGATAAAAAATTTGGAATAACTATTGAATGGGGAGAAGATATTTCTACAGAAGCGTATCGTAAATTAGGTGAAGAATTAACGGGATATTACTATATAACTCATTGGCCAATGGAAATAAAACCATTTTATATTTTACCGTCAAATAATCCAAAATATAGCGAATCTTTTGATCTTCAAATGGGATGGCTTGAATTAACTTCGGGAGGAACAAGAGTTCATAATAAACAACAATTAATTGATGCTATTGAAGCTAAAGGATTAAATCCCGCATCTTTTGAATCACACATAAACGTGTTTGGTTTTGGAATGCCGCCTCATGCGGGTTTTGGTTTAGGAATAGCTCGTTGGATAACCTTTATATGTGGTCTTGATGACATTCGGGAAGCGGTAATGTATCCTCGAACACCAGATCGCCTTACTCCATAAGTCTTATATTTTTGAGATAATTTATTATTTTAATTAATTTTTTTTGTAATTATGTCGAACGATTGGATAGAATCTTACATTAGAGCTGGTAAAGCTGTTATAGCTGCCAAAAAGGTTGCTGTAAAATTAATAAAGCCAGGAGTTCCATTCTTAGAAATTGCTAATAAATGTGAGGAAGAAATATTAAATCACGGTTGTAAGTTGTCTTTTCCAATTAATATGTCTCTAGATGAGATAGCTGCTCATTATAGTCCGTCGATCGATGACAGTACTATTGTACCTAATAAGGGATTATTGAAAATCGATATAGGTTCCCACCATGATGGTTATATTGCCGATTCAGCAATAACAATTAACTTAAATAACGACGAAACGCTTCAAAATGTTATAGACGCCGCTCAAGAAGCCCTTGAAGCAGCAATTGAAATTTTTAAACCTGGCACAAAATTATACGAATTGGGAGATGTAATTGCTAAAAAAATTAAAAAACGTGGATTAGAACCAATTTATAATCTTGGAGGCCATGAATTGAAACAATACAACTTACACGCAGGTCCTTTTATTCCAAATTATAAAGCTATAAGCCATAATCAAATTTTAAAACCTGGAGATGCTTATGCGTGTGAACCATTTGCTACTTCTGGAGAAGGTATAGTAGAAAATGGTACTAAATCTTATATTTATCGATTTAAAAAAGCAAAGAAGGGTTTACCCTTTATAGAGAAGAATTATATGGATCAAATAAACAAATTAACTAAAAAACTCCCTTTTTCGCCCCGTTTGCTCGAAAAGCATAATGTTATCCCAAAAAATAAGATTCAAAGAACAATTGATATTTTTATTCGCAAAAAAATTCTAGATCATTATCCACTATTAATAGAAAAAACTAAAAAACCAGTTGCTCAACAAGAACATACGATTGTAATCGATTTAGAAGGGATACCTATTATTACAACAAAATGATAGACCTATGGATGGAAATCCTATTGTTACAACATAAAGATACAAATAAGGAAAACATCACAAGTATTATACTATGTGCCGGTGAAGGCACTCGTGTTAGAGATATTGCGAAACATATTCCAAAGCCACTGATTAAAATCAAATCTTTAAATAATCAAACCATTCTTTCGCATTTAATTTCCAATTTAATCAATTTAGAGATTGAACCAATTGTAGTGGTAACAGGTCATTTAGGTGAGCAAATTGAAGATTTTGTAATTTCTTACCAATTAAAAAATAAATACAAAAAAAATAAGATATTAGTAAATCGTTCTGGAGTTCAATATAAATTAGGTCCATTACATTCCTTTCTAAGTATTACAGAAAATAACCAAATTTATAAAGAGAATAGAGTTTTTATGATCTTTCCAGGAGATACTATTTTTGATTACAATATTTTACAAGAAGCTTTGAACCTTTTATTAAAAAATTATAGTCTACTTGATAATTGTTCAATTATTTTTTACAGAAAGATAAAAATTAGCTCGTTAAAAGAAAGATTTAAAACGCACGATCCTAACTTGTTTAAAACAATATCCTATTTAAAAATAAATAAAAACGGATCAAAAATAGTTGTCAGAGAGATCAAACAGAGAACTTTAAGCTCTTTTAAAAATAAAAAAACGATCCATCAAGTTATACCCATTTTTATTTTCAGTTTTAGGATAGTTCAAGAAATTAAAAAATTAGCAAATTCTAATAGGTTTAAAACAATTAGAGAAATAGTTAATCTAATAATCAAGAAAGAAGAAATATTTTTAGCCCTTAATATTGATCCTGAATATAATTTTTATGATATTGACTCTCCTATTGATTTAAATTTTTATGATATTGACTCTCCTATTGATTGAAAAAAAAAAAGATGGACAATAGTAGCTCCGATATTCTAGTATTCTTGTTTCAAAGGAAATGCGTCTTTTACTCCATTGAATCGAATCTTAAATCAAAGCTCCTATTGTAAGAATTTATGATTTTTATTGAAAGACTTTAATGTTTGGATGTCTCGTGTAGCATATATATCAAAAAAATTATTTAATTCGACAAGAGATCAGGCAAGAGTGTCAACTTGCATCATAACTAATATCAACTCTACTGATTGCTATATCTCTATTATTACATTATTGCTCCAAAGTGCTAATTTATTAATTATGGGATATACTTAGTGTAAACTAATTTTCCTGTGATTTAGTATAACGCACTAAAGGAACGTGATAAAATAAATCCGCGTGGAAATCAAGGCATAAGTATTAACTCTGGGCGTACAAAAAAAAATCCAGAACTTAAGAATCTATTATCAATTTTGCAACAACAAGCTGGTTGTTTCAATTGTAATGATGTATTCTAAACCAATGCATATATTATTACTATTGTCCAACTATTTATATGACAAAATGACTATTTAAATGTTACTATTAATTTCAATACTAATTTACTCTTTTAATAACAGAAAGTTTAATAAAACCGAAAGTTATCATTCAAAATAAGATTAATTACAGTATACAAATTATTGAGCGATTATGTCTGATAGCGGAATAATATCCATAAAAATTGATCTCATCGGAATTGGGAGCGTATTTGCTAACATAATTCGACATTATGCCCCCTTCTCTGCCGACGCTATTCTAAATAAGATGCCCTTTGTTCTAAAAGGTCGATTTAGTTTTGGAGCAAAAAAATATTGGACGCTTCCAGGTTTGGAATTATATAAAGGCCTTAATTCGAAATCAATTAAAAAAGTTGAAAAAGGAGATATTATATATAATCCTAAAACTGATGAATTGATAATCCTTATAGAAAGTACAGAAATGCCAAACAAAGTAAATAAGATTGGAGAAGTTACGGAAAATTTAGTATTTTTTCTACAAGCTAGAAATGGCTTAGGGACTAAACTATCCAGGGTGAAATAGGTTCAAAAGAGAAATCAAGGAGAACTAAATGGCTATCTCGAATAAAATAACTGTTGTTTTCGCTTTTTTCTACTTAGGGGTTATTATCTATTTGATCTTATTCTTAACAGTTCCAGAGATTCAACAAGCAATAATTCTGTCAAGGCACGATATTACTGGACTTACAGACGGTTCCAATTATATCATAGCACTTTTAATCTCTTTTTTCATTTGTCTTATAGGAAACGCTAGCATAGGGTTTCCTATACCATATCCCTTTATTCTTTTTTCTTATTCTAATTCTATTTATCATAAATATTCAATTGCAGGATTGACCTTGAGTGAAGTATTTTTAAATGGTCCTTTTTGGTTAGAAATACTAGGAATAGCTGTTGTTGGCGGGTTAGGGAGCGCACTAGGCGAACTTGTAGGCTTCTTGATTGGAATTGGCGCAAAAAAAATAGCTAATAGAACTCACTCAAAAACACTTGATAATGTACAAGGATTCGGTAAACTAATATTAGATCATCCAAAAAGCATGCATATATACATATTCATTGCGGCAGCTTTACCGATACCAGATGATCCATTATGGATTGCTCTAGGAATGTCAGATAAAAAAATAAATTTTCCTAGATGCCTTATTTGGGCCTGGGCAGGAAAGAATATCACCACACTATTCTATGTAATTTTCCCTTTATTAATTTTACTTGGATTTAGTGCTACGGGAATTGAACTTAATGATATTTCGAGTGTAATAACAGAATCTATAATGTTATTAATTACTCTAGCAATTATGCAATTCATTCTGCAATTTAATTGGGAAAAATATCTTGATAAAGGAAGTGAGAAAAATTCAGAGCTCAAATAAATAGAATTGAACTTTACTTTTTCTTCTCTTCATTTCTTAAGCAATTTTTACAAACGAAGATTGTCTTCTGTTTATTTTTCGAATTTTCGTCTTGGTAAATTCTTTTGTAAATATAATCGCCGCATACCATGCACAAAGTTGTGGTTCGTGTTTCGTTTAGTACTGGACCTAAATTGTTAAATGTCATAAATAAAGTTTAGATCTTTGATTTTGAAATTGTAATTTCAATTTTACTAATTAAATCCTTTTTATTTCGATTATTTGAATTATTTTTTCTAAAATTGTTATTTCTTCTATAATTACCTTGTTGTCTTCTTTCGAAATAAGGACGACTTCCCAGTGAAACATTCTCTATTTCTACAGAAGGATACATACGATTTCTTACAATTTCTGCTACTTCAACTGCTGTAGAAATTTCTTCGCCTTCTCCTTTTATTAATAGCGATTTAGTACCCCCTGAAAAAGCAAAAATGGCTTCTTTTATTGTTTTTTCTTTATCTGCGCGATTTCTTATTATTATAAGTGTTGTAGGCATGAAAGAATTTGTTAAGTTTGATTTAAAAGCAGATTAAGATTAATATTACTCCAAGTAATATAAAAGTTATTTAAATTCAAACCTTTGAAATCTTAAAAAATTTGAGAGAATTAGAAGTTCAAATATTAAATTCTGAACGAGAATTAAGATCATCTAATATCTTTTTATATTCAGAACTTCTTTCCTCAAAGTGTTCAATTATTTTCCTTTCATCTGTATCTAAATAATCAAAAAGAGGAGAAATAATTTCAATACGCTTAGTAAACTCGTTCATTAGTTTTTTATGCCATTCATTCGGCTTGGCTAGCATTGCTTTAATTTTTTTTTAAATTTCTCTTTCTTTTGTTCAAAATCTTTCATTTGATTAGTTTTCTTTATCTTAATTAGACTATCTTCGCATTTTTTAAGTTCTTTTTCTATTTTTTCTCTAAATTTAGGGATTCTATAAATCTTTTTGTCAATATCAGGATCCCATTCGTATAAGTAATAGTCATCCTCTTCAGCTTCTTTTTCGTCATCAGTTAATTTAATCTCTTTTTTCAAGACCATAATGAGACCAAAGTTTCTCTGGAGTTGAGCCAAATATCTTCGTCGTAAAATATCATCAATATACTTAACTTCCTTTAAAACATTTTTCATGTTTTTAAAAATTTTTTTAACTTCTTTTTCAGCGTTTTTTACCATTTTTTCTTTACTTAATTCAAATTTTAGTTCTATAGTATTAGAATAAGTAGCAAACATGCCGCGATCTGGGTTCTTTAGCCTTATTCCCGCAATTCCTAAGTAATAAGTACTAGAAACTATTTCACAATGATCAAACACTAAAGCTATAGCAAAAGGATTTACACCTTGATAAAACAGTTGCGTTTCAATATCTCTAGGCGAAAATATAAAGCCAATACCTGGGTGTGTATGCCACCACCCTACAAAGAACTCTTCTTTATTATCTTGGATAGATCTTTCATAGACTGCCGTGTTAAATTGTGCTGTATCTACATAATGTTTGCTTTTATATTCAACATAGGCTCTATCACCAACCATCACGGGGATTGCATCTTTAATGATAACTTCTTTCTTATCTTTTATCGAGCCTATTAGAATTCCATAAACTTCACGCCAAGATTTTTGAGGTAAATCTTTATTTCCATATCGCATTGCGTAGCCAATAATTCGCCTATATGCGTTGTATGAAATAAAAGTAGGAGTTTCCGCCGGATCAATACCATATTTTTGAATATGATGTTCTTTTGTTGATAATTCAATAATATTATCTGATTTAGAAGTCAATGTTTCATTATCTTCTTTCTCGATTTCGTTTTGTTCAGTAATGTTGTCATCTACATCATTTTTTATAGTATCTCTTCTGCTCATCAAATAATCAATTTATAGTATTTTAACAAATTAATTATAAATTAATGATTTTTATTCTTTTATAGTCTTTTTATATTAATTCGAAAAACATTCTTAAAAAGTTATGAAAGTTATTGGATTTTGCGGGCTTCCAGGTTCGGGTAAATCATCTGCTTTAATTGCGGTTGAAGATTTAGGTATAATAATAACGATGGGCGATGTGATTAGGAAAGAGGCTATAAATAAAAATATTGAGCCTAACAACGAAAACTTGGGTAAAATAGCAAAAGAATTAAGAGAACGAGGGGGTGATGCGATTGTGGCGGAAAAATCGGTTGAGATGATTAAAAACCAAACAAATAAAGTAATTTTCGTGGATGGGATAAGATCTCTATCTGAAATTGAAGTATTTCGTAGGTATTGGAAATTTCCGGTTATTGCTATTGAAACTAGTAATGATTTGCGACATAAAAGGATAAAAAAGCGTGCTCGTAGTGATGATTCAAAAACTCTTATAGAAATTATGAAACGGGATGAACGAGAGTTAGGATTTGGCCTTAAAGAAGTAATAAATAAAGCCAACTACAAAATTATGAACGATTCTTCTAAAGAAGAATTAAAAGAAATAACAAGAGAGATAGTTTTAGAAATAATTCAGAATTATTAGAAGCATTTAATCGAATTTTAAATAATCTGCTATAGTTTTAGCTAAAGATACTTTAGCGACTTCGTTATCAATAGAATCAGTACCTATTATATAATCTGCTCCAGCTTTTAAGATGCGATATTTCGCATGTTGCAACATTAAAGCGTGTGTTGCCACAACAAATACTTTTTTAGCTCCATTATCTTTAGATAATCTGATTGCTGTTGCCATCGTCCCTCCTGTTGCGATAATATCATCTGCAATGACTACATCTTTATTTTTCAAACTTAAATTGCCCGTCATAGTTATTTCTCCGGTTTTAACGTTGCGAGTTTTCTCAAAATAATCAACAGGTACATGTTCTCCAAAGTGTTTTGCAAAAGCTTTAGATCTTTCAACTGCGCCTTTGTCAGGTGAAACAACAACAATGTCTTTTTCACTTAACGACTTAATGTAATCTGCTAATATCTTCATTGAATCAATATTAATTGTTTTACACGATAAATTTTCTAAAATTTCAGGAGCATGAACATCAACAGTATAAAATTCATCTATACCTAAAGAATTAATTATACGTATAATCACATGAGCAAAAGGGCATTCACCAGGTCTAAATACTTTATCTTGCCTAGCATAAGCAAGATAAGGTACTACGATGGTTATTTTGCTTGCCCCCATTCGTTTGACGGAATCTACCATCATTATTAGTTCAATTAGTCTTGAATTTTGGTTGCCGCAAAAATTTGGTCCTGTTGATTGAACGATGATGACTGCTTTTCCTTCTATTATAGTTTCATCTTCAATGTTAATTCTCAGATAATTCTCTCCGTCAGGAAATGTTTTAAATTCGGTATTTATCGATTCAATACTTAATTCTTTAGCAATCTTTACTCCCAGCATTTGAGACGCTGGACCTACAATAAGAATTTTTTCCATAAAATACCACTTTATCTATTGGGATTTTAACATTTTAATTAATGAATTCTTTCTTATATTTTTTTTAAAAATTGAAGAGAAATTTTGAAAATTTCTTCTCTATGCCCCTTGAATGAATGACCCCCTGTTTCGAATTGTATTACATTTTCCTCATTTAGTCCAAGATGGTTTTTTATTTGGTCTAAATACTCAAAAGGAATGCGGTTATCATCTTTACAATGGGCAATCAAGATTCTCTCATTATTTTTCGGATCTTTATTCAAATAATATTTAGGGCTTATAAGTTTTATAATCTCATCGGGGAATCTTATCCTTGTTGTTGTATAATCATAACGAGTGCATAGTGCTATTAACTTTTTTACCCTCATATCAAGAAACCCGTGAGTTAAAATAATTGCTCCTCCCAAACTTCTGCCAAACAATACTATCTTATCGTCCAATAATCTTTCTGATTGCTCATTTGCAACCCAACTAATTACTTCTTTAATATCAGAAAATATTTTTATGACCATTTTATCCCATCTTGAACCTGTTTGCTTTTTAGTCTCTCCATGTGCGCGGTAATCATACGATAAGACGTAAAATCCAGCTCTCGCAAAATTTTCCGTAAATAACTTTACAAAATAACTTTCTCTATGATCTAATAATCCCGCAAGGTTTATTATAAAAGGGGCTTTTGGAGGCGTATTCAAGGAGTAATAAATTGAACCTTTGAGCTCTATATTATCAGATTCTATCGGAATTTCTATGTTTTCTATTTCTACAGTAGTCATATTAAGATTAATTAAACCTTGTTGTTTTTATATTTTTCAATTAGACTCTTTAAAGTTCTTACAGTTAATTCTAAACAATGTTTATGATCGTCCGGTAAACCGTGTAACTCGCGATCGATATCTTCTGGTTTCAAATTCTCTGCAAATTCAATAGGTTTTCCTTCAATTAATAATGTAGTTTGGCTTCCTGTTGCTACCGTCGCGCCACAACCATCAGTATAGAAATTTGCGCTTTCAATTATTCCATCTTTGATTGTTAAATAAAATTCCATGGTGTCGTTACACGGCCCTTTATATGAATGGGAAACTGTGAAATTAGACGGTATTCCCCAATTTTTTGGATTATGAAATAAAGCAACTACATGTTTGTTAAAAGCTTTTGTCTCTTCATCTATTATCTCTTGCTGGAGTTTCTCAACAAACTTATCAAAATCATCCTCATCTTTAGGCAAGTTATTTACTGTCCTCCAAATGGTTTAAAACATGTTTCTCTAAACGCTCTTTTCTTGCAATTTCGTTTGGAGTTTTATAATATTTATCTAAAATGCCTAAGATTTCCCGATTTAAGGCGTTGTGTTCGCGTAAACAACTACTTTTTTTCAAAAATTCCTCTCCGTGCCTTAATGCGGCTAAATTTTCCGTAATTTTCATTAATTCCGTAGCAATAATACTGTTAATATAAATTAAATCTGAAAATTGATTCTTTATAAAAATGCCTAATTTTAATTGGTCAGCAGACATATGCACTAAAACTTATTATTAGATATAAAAGTAATTTTAAAATGAAAAAGCAAAATAAATTGCTATATATATTAAAGCTCCAATAATTAAGGCACCTATAGCCCCCAATCTCGTAAAAAAAGTTTTTTTCATGTCGGGTTTTAGAACCTCCTTCGGGAAACCTTTCAGATTCTTTAGATATTTATTGATAAGACGGTCTTCTTTTAAATCTAAAGTAATTGGAATTCTATAGGTTATAGATGCGGTTTTAAATTCTACAACATCGATTGGAAGGCATAAATAAAATATTATGAAAACTATCACCACAAACAATAACGAAGTGCTTAGAAGGTTATCAATTATTAAACCCATTGTATCAGCAATTACCCACCCTTCTACTTGTTGAATCGTCATAAATACCAGTAATCCGCTTATTCCAAATATATCAAAGAAATCTAATTTTCTATACCACTTTCTCACACTGATCGCCTCTACATTATTTGCGGCAACATAGTGGAATTTATAGTAAAATGATCGTTTGAACCTAAATTTCTTTAATTCTTCGTCAAACTGTAGTATATCTCCATCTTTACTACTAAAATCGTAAAATAGAGATTTTACAAATAACATTAAGCCATACATTAAGGAGACCCACCAAACTAAAGGACCAAAAAATACCATCTGCGTTAGCATAACTATTGCAAATATTATTAAAAACAACCCAAAGACTAAGTTGAATAATTGAAAATTAGTAGTACTTACATCTGAAAATAATACACTATTATTTAATTCCTCTCCATCTCGTAAATTTGGGTTGCAATCTAAATAAATGCTAAAATCCTCCTTGAACTGAGATTGTTTTCTTAATTTCACTGGAGAAAACCACATTTCATAAAGTCTCTCCTTTGTAGCGATTTCAAAATAGTTTTGCTGAAACATTACCAAAATAATTAAGGCAAGGATGTCTAAAATAGAAATAACGACAAAAGTCCAAGATAGTACAAATTCAGGTCCTGCTCTTTCAGCAGCAAATAAGGGGATTGCTGTCATAAGTTGTAAAACGATAAAAGGAATCATTATTATAATCCAAGCTAATTTTGGGCCCGCGTGATTATTTTGATATCGAAGTACTTCAATGTCTTTCCTAGGAATTTCCGTTAACCACGGAAACGCAGGTCTTATTTCGTAAAAGAAAAGAAAATTCTTTGATCTCGAGAACACTCCCCGAAAGGGACTCAATAGAAAATAAATTAGTAAACCCAGCCCAATTCCTAGCATTGGAAGGCCAGTAACATAAAACCAAGATGGTCCGCCAAGGAATACAGCGCTCCCATATTTTACTTCATGCCCAATATCATCTCCGAATATAAGAAAAGAAAATATGCCAACACTGATTAAAAGTAATGCAGCTATACCTCTTGTTAACGTAATTGAATTGAATTTAACGAACTTTTCTATTTGTTCTCTTAAATCGCGCATTCTTTTTATTGTCAAAGAATTTTCCCGGATGTAATAGGGCGTAATGAAAAATTTTGATGTTATTATCCCTCCAAAAATAATTATTAGGATATCAACAAATAACGAGAGATTAAAACCTTCGAGGGTTATTTCAAAATCAAATCCCGTAAATAAGAATAAAAATCCTAAAAACATTATAAAAAGTCCGGTAAATAGAAAAATAAAGCGCAAGATTCGCTTTTTAGGGTGTGTTAATTTTAATTTTTCAATTTCTTCGTTGTTTAAATAACTCATCAGATGCACTTTAATCTATCAAAACTATTAATATATCTTTTGTTTTTATCTTTAATAAAATTTCAATTTTAAAAATTTAAAAATAATTGATTTAAAATATTAATAAATTTGGATTTAAATAAAAAAATGGATTATAAAAACTTTCACGACGGTTTATTATCAATATCCTTAATTCAATTTATTATATCACTTACTTTTTTAATTAGTTCGATTATTTTAAAACCCTATATTGCCTTGGAACCTAAAGAAAGAGATTTTATCGTTTTATTGACAGTATTAAATATGAGTTTTAGCATCTATTACATAATAGAAGCGTTAAAATTAGAAAAAGTTTTTAAATTGGAGGACAAGCACGTTATTAAATTTGGAAAAAGGATTGGAATTGTATCTTTAGTCTATTTACCCTTATATTTTACATTTTTATCACTTTTATTTCTTAATTTGCACGAGTTGCAAGTAATGATGGTTTACTTAAATCTCATTATAGAAACATTGTTACTTGGGGTTGTATTTAAAGAAGTTTACGATCTTCTCTTTATAACTGAAGCTGAAAGAAAGTTCGAATTAGAAAAAAATCGTAAATTATACTTAGAACCGTAAGAAGATTAGTAAAATTAGTATAATTAAAAATTTTAGATAAAAATATATTTTCTCTTAAATTATCGTTTGGCTAATTTTTCTAATGCGGTGTCGCACATTTTAAGTTTAGTTGAATATTTTTCCATCAGTTCTGCAAATTTTTCCACTTCAATTTCATTATTATCTTTTAGCACTTTCAATTCACTAATAGTTCTTACGATACCAGCTTTTTTGTCTATCAATCGCTCTCGTTTACTATACGGTATTTTTTGCTCCAGTTTCCTTTTTTGGTACGTTTTAAACCTCTTAATGTTTAAATCCTTAGGTACAAACTTGGTTAAATATATGGTGCTTTTTGGAACGAACGGTGCTAAATTTTCTGGGATAATAATAATTGGTTCAGGATCCTGAATTCTTTTAATCTCGTCGTAATTTAAAACATCCAATTGGTTTTCTTTCAATATATCCGTAACAATAGCCAAATTACCGTCAATATTGCTTTTTTCTTCGCTTGATAAATCAGATAACTCTTGGAGCATTTCCTTCCAGATTTCTTTAGATTTTTCGTAGTAGAAATTTGCTTTTTGTTGTAACTTTCTAACTTTGTCTTTATTAATATTTGTAATCGAAGATTCTAACGAAGCTTGAGCTTTAAGATTGCAAGCTTTACCCATATCAAAGTGAAACTGAGCTCTTAGTTGTTGTTTTTTCTTCTCTTCGTGTTTTTTCAAATAAAATAATCTTTTTGATAAAGAGCTTAATCCCGCGTATAATTTTGAAGCGAAATAGATATTATAAGAATTTTCTTCCTTTAATGCCGCAATACTTTGTGCTAAAATTCGAGCTTCCTCTGAATTCAATTCGAGATTTTCAGATGAAAGAGTTACTCCTAATTCGGTCTGATTAATAGCTGCGGCACTAAAATACGCAGCAGTTTTATACATTTTGCTGCATTCTACCATCGCTATTATCCCATCCTCCCAATCTTCCTCATCTTCAAATTTTTCTGAGATATGAGAATAGGCTCTTGCCATCACCCATAAAGTACGTGCACACTCAAACATTAAATCTGTTATTTGAATTTCCTTGTTGTTGTCTAAAGGTTCTAAAAAATTCGGTGTGATGTCTAAATCTTTTAAAATTTTAATTTGGTCCACATTTTGATAGTTAATGTTTAAAATTTTAGTGTACTCTAAAAATAGGTTTAAATCGTCTAAACTAAAACTTTCTTCTTCTTTTTCTAAAGCTTCTTCAATTTTCTTTATTTTATAATGCAGATATCGAATACGCTGCATTATCTCGTTTGTAAAAAAAGTCATATTCCACACTTATAGTTTTTTGTTTAAATTTCAGTTAATTAAAATAATTTAATCATCATTTTAAAACCATATTAAAATTATGAAAATTAATATACATTAAAAATGATTAATCAAAAAATATTTGTCTTTGAATTTGCCTCTGGAGGAGGTTTTAATCAGGTCGATATTCCGCCATCTTTATTTAATGAAGGTTATGCAATGCTAAGGACTATTATAGAAGATTTTTTTTTTTTAGGTTTTCAAGTTACTACATTATTAGATATTAGGATTGATTTTTTATCTCAATATTTAAAAGCAGATAAAATAAAACTAGTTAGAAAGAATGATGACTATATAAAAGTTTATACAGATTGCTTAAATGAATGTATTTATTGTTTTATTATTGCCCCAGAATTTTCAAAGCACCTCTATAAACTTACTCAAATAGCAAAAGATCTTAAAAAGAAAATTCTAAGTATAGATTTAAACGGTGTTTGGTTGGGAACATCTAAGCTAGAGACTTACAAATATTTTTTAGCTAATAAAGTCAACACTCCAAAAACCTATAAAGTCCCTTTAAAAGGAGGAGAGATGGATGTAGATTTCATACTTCAAAAATTTGATCAGTTCGGTAGTTCCATAATAATGAAACCCGAAGATGGTGCAGGATCGGAATTACTATTTCACTTTACAACTAAAGATCAGATTTTACAGTTATTTGAAAGGCCTAAAGCAAAACTTGATACAGCTAGAAGCTATATAGTTCAAGAATATATTGATGGCGATGATTTAAGTATTTCTATAATTAACAGAACTAACCCTGAAAAGACTGACGCCATGGATCAAATAATTCTGAGTTTAAATGCTCAAAATGTACAAAATCTAGATCCCAATAAAGATTCTCTCTACTTAGGAGGCTTTACTCCAGTAGAAAATTATAAAGTTTTAAGAAATAAATTCGAAAAGATTTTAAAATCCATGGACTTAAAAAGTTTCCAGGGATATTTTGGAATAGATTTCATAAAAAAAGAGGATAATTCTATCTATTTTATAGAGATTAACCCAAGATTAACTACATCATATATCGGTATTAGGAACATATTGGATTATAATCCTCTAGAATTCCTATTTAATCAATATAAATCTAAATTTGAATTAACAAAATTAGAGCCAAATAAGTTTTCACATTTCACTCGATTAGAATTGAAATACTCTGGAAATAAATCGTTCAAAAATATAATGAATACCATTATCCCAAAATTAATGAGCGTGATTCCAGAAATAGTAACACCCCCAATTGCTTTAAGTAAATCGGTTGTGGATCGAGATTTATTGTATTATTGTTTTATAGCAACGAAAACAAAGGATTTAGATTCTTCAGAGAAAAGAATATCTAAAATTATTAAGATTTTTGATGACTACAATTTTAAAACGATTAAATAGAAAGTAGAAGGATAATAGAAAAACCTCCGTAGTGGATCAACAGCGAAATAATTAACGATTTTTCAATTTTTAACTTTTTATTCACACTTAAATTATATGTTAACAACCATAAAGACAATACTTGGAATAAAATTACGAGCACATTATCTAATATTCTAACTGCTGGTAAATTTAAAGAACCTGTAGAGAATAAGATAAAATGCAATACTAAGTAAATATCTAAAGGAAATAAAATAATAGGAAAAGAAATTAAAAATTTCAAGGTATTTTCTTTTTTTTTATAAATTATGCGACATATGCCTTCGTTAATTAGAAAAAAGAAAACAATATTGCCTATAAATATAATTGCAAGTATTATTTGAAGAATTGGTTCAATAAATTCGAATTCTATTATAGATTGCCCAAAAAAGAGAAATAAAGGAAATAAACCGTTCAGACCGCAAAATATTGCCCCTATTAAAGCAATCATAATTGAAATGATTATCGTATAAATCATTTGGTTGCTTTCGTAATTAATATATTTTTTTGGAGTCAAACGCATTAATCCTTTTAAAATGGGCGAACTAAATTCTTTTTTGCTAAAATCAGGAGTAATGATTGTATTTATGTTATCCTTTAACGAACTGTAAGCATGGAGCCCCAATTCAGTTAAGTAATACTTCTTATCATCACGTTGTTCAATTAAATGAGACAGAGTGTCTAAATGATGGTAAATCGTACCCGTACTTACCTTTAATTCTTTTTTAAGGTATGTGAACGAAGTAAATTTGTTCTCTCCAATAATGTTTATAATCTTTCTCCTAAGTCCATGACCCAACGCGTAGTAAAAATTAGCCTCAGCATCGTAAGTTTTAGCGTTTTCCTTATGTGTTTCTTCTTTTTCACTAATTGCTTGATCCCCTTCTCACTTAGCTTTCCTTTATCATAAGGACGTTTAAAATATCGAAGAATATTAATATCGAGCCTATAATTGAAAAGTAAAAACCTATTTGGGCGGTAGGAAGATAAATGAATTCTTTTGTGACGATTTCAAAAGCGAACATCAAAAAAAATCCCAACCCAACGAGATTAATTATAACCGAATTTATTCTATAATCTATTTTATAAATAATTAAACCTGTTCCCACTAAACAGATTATTCCGCTAATTAGAGGAAATAGATATAAAAAAGAATCTTCAATTGCTACACTCGTTGTAATAATATATATGTGTAATAAAGATTGGTTAGAGAACCAAGATAAAAATTCTGATATTATCAATAATATCGAACCAGTTAATCCCAACAAACGAAAATCTAAATATTTTTTGATATTCATAATTTCTTATTTATACGATTTTTATATTAAAAAAAAAACATTCAAATAGTATAAACTAAAATAGTAATATTAATTTAAGTCTTAAAATACTACTATAAAAAAATATTAATCATACTGAACTGAAATGTCATCGGAAAAAGAAAAAGAAATTGATATGGACTCGATACCCCTTCTCGATTATTTAAAGCAAGCGATCCCAGTTGAGGAACTGAGGGATTTCTCGTCTGTAAGGCGTATTGGGAGCATAGATTTCGTCAAGGGTGTAGCGATAGTTTTCATAATAATAGCGCATACAGGAGGTGCGTGGCTTGATTCTACTTGGGTGTTTCTCTATGCTATAGGATTAACTTTTCTTGACATTCTTGGTCCATCTTTATTCGTTTTTTTATCCGCATTAAGCGTGGTTTTTAGTATTCGGCGAAAAAAGGGAAAGTTACCAGAAAAGGTCATAAGAAATAGAATTTTTTCTCGAGGATTAATGATTATTGTAATTGCAATTATATTCAATATAATTTCTATCGAGTTCACAATTCCCGGGTATTCCTTTCCCGCCACACTTTGGGGTTGGAACATCCTAATGTTTATAGGCGCTTCACAGATCTTCTCTTATTACGCTTTAAAACTTAGTAAAATTTCTCGAGCAGTAATAGGTCTATTTATTATTTTTACTTCTGACACGATTAGACTTTGGCTTTTTCAAGGAAAAGAAGCGGGAGATGTAATAATCTCTATTTTACATTATATTATAGTCTCACCTTCTCCTATGACCCCATTATTACCCTGGCTTTCGATATGTTTTCTTTCTTCGATTTTTGGAGAATTCTTGTATGAAGCCATGATTGGAGGAACGAAAAAAGATTATAAAAAACTGTTTCGAACCTTTTTTTATTGGGGGATTTTCCTTGTCCTTGCTGGCATTTTTTTAGGTATCAAAGTATACGTTCCCGGAGGTTTTACAACCAGTGAACTTCCTTTAAACGAGTATCCTTTTATAGACCTCTTAAATACAATGCAAACACAGAGTATCTTCCCCGAGATTACATATCCTGGGATGTGGGAGTTTTTAATCCGAGGACGAGCGCCTAACATGATATACAATTTAGGAGCTGCGCTTTTACTCATTGCCATTAGTTTCTATTTTATTGACATAAAAAGGAAAATGAACATTTTTATATCCATGATGAATTACTATGGAAAAGTGTCATTGAGTCTGTTTTTGCTACATTTTATATTTATTACGCTCTTTTTAAGTTCTCTCAATTTGGTTGTTTTTGTATTTATTTGTTTTGGTTATATAGGATTTTGGGGTTTTTTAATGTATGTATGGAACGAGTTTTATGGCGGCGCGGGTTCGCCGGAATGGATCATGGTCCAAGTCGGTAGAATTGGACAGAAGACAGGGGAGACTGTTAAGAAGGAAATACGCATAATTGAAGAAGAAATAAAGGAGTCGGTTCATAAAATAAAACGCGAACACGATAAAGGTTCAGAAGGTTAAGTCGATACAAATAATTTCTAATAGAATTTTAAATAATTTTTATTTTCTTATCTCAATTTTTCTTTTTTGTGATAAAGTTTAAATTTTCATAAGACAAGAATATTCTAAAATTTTCAAGTAATAATTTTAATTGGTGAAAAATGTCGATTGAAAATGAATTAGGAACGGCAACTGAATCTCCTCCACTGTTCAATTATTTGCAAGAATTAATCCCATTAGAAGATATCAGGGATTTTGCTTCGCCAAAACGAATTGGAAGCATTGATTTTGTAAAAGGTTTCGCAATTGTTTTTATTATATTAGCGCATTCGGGTAGCGCTTGGTTAAACAGTGAAAACCAATATGTTTACGGAATATTATTTTCATTAATGGATTTCCTTGGCCCATCGCTATTTGTTTTTCTTTCGGCTCTAAGCGTAATTTTCAGCATAAAAAATAAGCAAAACATACTCCCTCCTAAAGTAATTCGCATGCGAATTTTCTCGAGAGGCGCGATGATTATCCTAATAGCGATGATTTATAATGTTGTATCCCTAACTTTGGATGGATTTGGCGTACCATTCCCTTTAAGCCTTTGGGGTTGGAACATCCTAATGTTTATAGGCGCTTCACAGATCTTTTCATTTTACGCTTTAAAATTAACTAAGTTTTATCGTGGCATTATTGCTATTTTAATCGTAGTATTTTCAAATGTGATTAGAGACCTAATTTTTGTTCCAGGATTGGAAGCGGATAATTTAATCGTAATCGTAATTCATTTTATAGTAATCGGACCAAACCCCATGGTACCCCTCCTTCCGGGTCTTGCTATCTGTTTTATTTCTACTATATTTGGAGAATATCTCTACGAAGCAATGAATAAGGGGACTGACGATGCGTATGTTGGTTTATTTCGCATTTTTATGGTTTGGGGTATTATCTTGGTGGCGGTAGGTATTGGTTTAGGCACTCAATTATACAAGGTGGATGAAATACCAGGCGGGATCTTAGAATATCCTCACATGATCTTATTAGAAGTAGCAAATGGACCAAGTCCATTTCATCCATACTTTGAAATTCCCGGAATGCCTGAGTTTTTAATCAGAGGTAGAGGCCCAAACATGTTTTATAATTTAGGTGCTGCGCTTTTAATAATAGCCATCTGCTTTTATTTTATTGATATCAAGAAGAAATATGGTAATTTCGTTAAAATGCTAGTATATTACGGTAAAGTCTCGTTAAGTCTATTTTTTGTGCACCAGCTATTTCTTGGTTTATTTATTGGACAATTCGATGTTATACTTTTCCTCATTATAAACATAACTTATGTCGGTTTTATGGGCTTCTTAATGTATATTTGGATGGAATATGCAAATGGAGTCGGATCCCCAGAATGGCTAATGGCTGCTATGGGAGGCCTTGGCAAGAAGAAACAAAAAAAAATAGATTAAAAATTTACGCAAACTCAAAAATATTTTTTCCTTATTACTTTTTTCTTTTGAAGTATCAACCAGTATTAATTTACAATCCTAAACATATAAATATCTTTAAGATAATATTGAATATAGTAAAAGTAATAAAATAAAAATAGTAAATGTTCTCCTTAGTAAGGATGAATTTGTGAACATCCCTAACCTAAGAGAAATAATCGCAACCCGTTGGTGAAATCATTGGGAGAATCGTCGTTAAAATTTAAAGTTTGTTTGTTTGGACCTGGGAGTGTAGGTAAAACCTCCCTCCTCGTTAGATATATAAAAGATTATTTTAGTTCCGATTTAAAACAAACCATTGGTTCGAATTTCTTGATAAAAGATGTTCAGATTAACGAACAGAACATTAGACTGCTACTGTGGGACATAGGCGGACAAGATCAGTTTGCAAAACTACGTACGATCTATTTTAAGGGGAGTAATGCGGCATTTGGAGTATTCGATTTAACTTCGCCTCAATCTCTTTTAAAACTCCCTGGATGGATTAGCAGTATAAAGAAAACAGTTAAAAAGTCAATACCTATACTTATAGTCGGAAATAAAAACGATTTAGAACGCCAAATTGAGAGGAGTGAGGCAGAAGACTTGGCAAAACGATTAAATTGCGAGTATTTAGAAACTTCTGCTAAAACGGGAGATAATGTTGAACTAGCTTTTGAGAAATTAGCTCGAGCGTGTTTAGATAACATTAATATTGGGAAATAACAGCGTAAGATAAAATTCAATACCCTATTTAATCATTCAACCCCTCTAGCCTACCTTTATGTCAAACTTTTGGATCTCTTCAACCAAATTATCCAATCCGATAAATCTTATTGAATTTATTCCTAACACCCGAGCTGATCGAACGTTATTAAAACCATCGTCAATAAATATAATTTCTTCTGGTTTACACCCTGCTATTTTTAAAGCATACTCGAAAACTTTCGGGTCCGGTTTTGTCATGTGTATTTCATGCGAGAGAATAAATTCGTCAAAAAGCTCCCAAATATTCCATTTTTGTTTTTTCAAATAAGTCCAATGACTAGAATTAATATTTGACATGCATATTATCTTTAAATTATTTAAAGTCTTAATATTTCTAATTAAATCAACCATATCTAGATTGAGGTCTGCAATAATACTATTAAACGCGTTATAAAACTCAGTTTGATTAAGAGCACATACTTCAAGCAATTCGCAAGCTTGTTGGTAGAACTCTTTATCTGTTATTCTACCTTGGTGATAAGTATCTGATTGACGAAAAAATTCTAACATTATTGGAGTTTTAGGTTTATTCAAAGGAGATGGAGTTATTACCTCATTAAAGAACCTACTAAAATCTAAATCAATAATTACATCTCCTAAATCGATAATAACACACTTTATTTTTGTAATCATACATCACCATATATACGCAATTCGCACGTTACTTTCTAAAATACACTTTGGTTGAAAATCGTCTAAAAGGTTTTGGTAATTTGTGTTTAGGGAACCCTTTCGTGTCGTCGTCGAGCATTTCCAGTAGTTCGCTTAATTTTATATCGTTTATATTTTTTGAAGTGCCTTTTTTTGGGCCAATAGGTTGACCGATTAATCTTTTTCGTACCGAAATGGTTTGAGCTTCTTGCTCTTTTTTACCTAATATTATTGTATATGGTATCCATTCTATTTCGGATTGTCGAATTTTTTTTCCTAATTTCTCATCTCTATCATCAAAATCTACTCTGTAAAATTCTCTGCTGAGAATCTCCAAAACTTTTTCAGCGTATTCTTTCTGATCTTCACTAACTGTGATAATTCTTACTTGTATAGGGGATATCCACGTCTTAAATCCGGGAATAATTTTGTCCTTATCCCTAATAGCTGTTTCAATCAACCCCCATAAAATTCTTTCTAGTCCCCCCGTTGGAGAATTGTGAAGAATTACAGGATATTTCTTTATACCATCAATATCTGTAAAATGAATGTCATATTTTTGTCTCTTTTTTCCTTTGTTATCGACCATATATTCAAGCGAGCTTTCTATGTCAATTTGGTTAGTTGAGAGTGTAGCGCTTCTATTTTGAGCTGAGAGGACTGGTCTTTCAAATTTTAAAACAAAGTAAAAGTACCGTTCTTCCCATAATTCTAATAAAGCTGGTTGTCCTTCTTTCTTTATCAATTCTTTAATCCATTCCTTGTTTTCTCTATAAAAATCTTGAGTTGCTCTGAAGATTATGTAAGATTTTATTCCCAGGTCGTCTAAAAGATTTTTTATTAAGAAGTATTGACTTTTAAATTCTTCTACGGAGGACTTTACATCTTTGCATAATGTGTGCAAATCAGGCATTACAAAAGTTCTTAACCTCCTCAAGCCTGTAAGTTCTCCTTTCATTTCCCGTCTAAAGGAATACTGTTCCCATTCATATATTCTTAATGGGAAATAATGAGGTTTTAAATTCATAGAGCTTAATAAATCAAAAAGTAAGAAATCAGAAGCATATCTTAATATATACCTATCACTTCCCGATTCAACCCAATAACTCCTCGCTGGAAAACGTGCAGTTTGTGCGGTTAATTTTTTATTTTTAGTCGTATACATAAGAGGAGTGTCAATAAGAATAGCGCCATAATCAATTATCCTATCTTCCACAAAACTTTTAATCAAGTTTTTCATGATCACTCCTTTACTATACCAACGGAGATTCCCCGCATCTGTATTTGGATCAAAATCTACAAGCTCAAATTCTTTCATTACTTTGATATGAGCTGGTTCGATACCTTCATCTATTCTTTTCGTTCCTAATTCAGATTCTAAGAAAAGCTGGAAATCTTCGTCTTTAATCTCTTTTAATGGCAATACTTTTTTATCTTCATCAAATTCTAAATCTAATTCAGTTCCTTGGGGAGTAATTACTTTAAATACAGCATTTTCTATGTGTTCTCCGGGTTGAATGTATAGCTTTACATCTCGGTACATCTCCGCTACTTCGTGACCAATACAGTTTATTTTAAAAGATTTGTACCAACCGAATGGAGAATATTTAGCTTCTATACCTTTATCTTTTAAGAATTCTGCTATTTTAGGACAAACATCCATAGCGTTTGATTCATTACTAAGAAATTTGCTTAAATGTGCCCAAGGGTAAACTAATACTTGATCAACCCTATAAGTGTCTCTTTCCTTTATTAACTCAAGAATTTTTCTTGGTTTTCCTTTGATTTGACCACTTTCAATCTTTTTATTATATTCTCTTATCTCTTCGTTTTTATGTCTAATTTTTTCGGGAAAATTCGTTATTTGAATAATTGCGTCTTCTATCACTTGAGCACCTTGTTTGGAAATCAAATCTGTATCGTATGTATCTTGATCTTCTACAGACACATAAGCCACTAAAATTAAGCCCTCCATTTTAATTACATCTTCGGGAAAATCTTGTGGATTGCTTGTGGCTACCTTATTTTTTATAACTTCTACCCCATCAGAGTGAATTAATAAAATTTTCATGATTATATCAAAAATCCTAAATATTTTTTATCCTTTTGATAATTAACTATATTTAAAATTGAAATTATAATTAAAATTAAATTTATTTATTTATAAGAATGAAGCTTAATAAGATTTTCTCAGAATTAACCGAAGTTCTGGATAAATTAGATCAAGATAGAGAAGAAATACTCAAAATGTCCAGAAGGATAATTCGGGAATGTAGCATTGCAATAAAACATATACATCGAAAAGAATTTAATCAATATCGCGAAAAAGTTTCAAATATAAAACAAAACCATAAAGAATTATTATTATTGGTAAAAAATAATCCAGGCGTTTTATTCAAGTATTTAAAAACTGCAGAACAAGAATACGCAGAAGCTGTTGCTTTTTATTCAATTATTTCAAAAGAGGCTCTTCCATTGCCTAGCGAATTAAACATTACCCCTTTAAATTATGCTTTAGGCCTTGCTGATGTAATCGGAGAATTGCGAAGATACGCGTTAGATAATATTAGAAATTCTAAAATAGACGATCTAAACTATATTTTAGAAAGTATGGATGATATCTACACGCAATTATTTTCGCTTGATTATCCCTCTGGATTAACTCAAGATTTAAGGCATAAAATAGATGTAGCGAGAAGTATAATAGAGAAAACTAGAGGGGACGTTTCAATCTCCCTTCAAATGAATGATTTAAAAAGATGTATGGAAAGAAGTCTTAAATCTCCGTAATTATTAAAAATTTAATTGAATACATTAAAACGAGATGAAAAAAAATCGTTAAAAAAGTACTTATTGCTGGAACTTTTGATCTGCTCCATCCAGGACATTTATACTTAATCCAAGAAGCTGCTAAAATGGGTGATGTCTATGTCATAGTATCTACAGATAAAAACGCAGAGAAATTTAAAAATTATCAAATAATAGTACCTGAAGATCAGAGATTAGAAGTAATAAAAAATATAAAAAATGTAAAAGAAGCTAGATTAGGAAGATCTGATAACGATACGCTTAAGACTGTTGAAGAAATAAATCCAGACATAATTCTCTTGGGGCCAGATCAAAAATACGATATAGAAGTACTAAAGAGAGAATTAATAGAAAAAGGACTGACCCACATAACAGTTAAAAGGTTAGATACTTATTATGATAAATATAAACTACACTCTTCTAGTCTTATTAAAAAGAAAATTGTAGAACAATTAAAAAAATAAACTTATTGGTGGACTATTGGCTGAAGAAGAAATCTCACAGGAAAATTATGCTAATTGGTTTGCTCTTTATCAACTTTGTCGATTAACAAAGAATAAGCGTAATATTACTATAAGCACTATTAAATTTGGTGAAATATTAGGATTAAGTCAACAATCAGGGAGTCGGAGAATTAACGCGTTAATTGAATTAAATTGGATCAAAAGAAAAACTGATGGTAAATCACAAACGATATCAATAACTAAAGAAGGAACTAATGTTATGCTTACAGTTTATAAAAATTTGAAATCTCTCCTTGAGTCAATTTTGATCGTTGGCGAAGTAGTAGAGGGTATACACGAAGGTGGATATTATGTTGCCATTAGAGGTTATTACGATCAATTTAAAAAAAAATTAGGCTTCGAACCTTATATAGGTACGTTAAATTTATTATTAACTGATGCTACAAACACAATTTTACGTGAAAAACTACAAAATATATCACCAGTTATAATTGAGGGGTTTAAAGATCAAAGTAGAGAATACGGGGCTGTTAAATGCTATGATGTGTACATCTCCCGAATGGATGATAAAAATAATCGCCGAAAAGCTGCTATATTAGATATTAAAAGAACTCATCACGAAAAAAACATAATAGAGATCTTAGCGAAGCCTTATTTAAGAGATTATTATAATTTGAAAGATGGAGATAAGTTAATAATTGAATTACTTAAAAATAGATAGAAATACGATAGAATCTATTTAAATTGTAAAATAAGGTTAAATTTTAATTTCCTTTTTCGAAATTTCTTATAAGCTTCTTAATTTTAAAATATCTAAAGTATGCCGTAGCTATTACTAAAATCATAAAAAGAAATAAAAACTCGTTAACGAATCCATAAAAATTCGCGATTAACATAGTAATAAACAAATAAAATAGCCGCTCTGATCTAGCCATTAACCCATAATCAAAATCTCCTTTGTAAAAGGTCTCAGCTCTCGCTCTCAAATAACTTATCATTATCGAACTTAAAAAAGAAATAAAAATTATTATTTTCATATCAAAAAATCCCCATAATATAGAATTCCAGCAATAAAACAAAAGAGCAAAAAAAATTACAAATTCGCTCGTTCTATCCATAACTGAGTCAAAGAAGCCTCCAAAAGTTGTTGCTCTATTCTTTATCCTAGCGATTGCCCCATCAACGCCATCAAAAATACCCACTAAAAATACAAATATAGAGAAAAAAAATAAATTAAAAAAAAAAACAAGAGCAAAAAAACTAAAAATAGAAAAAAAAAGCATTATGATCGTTGCTAAATTAGCATTCACGCCAATTTTGCCTAATCCCTTCGCTAATAAATTAATAAAGGGTCGAAATATTCTACGAAGACGAAATTTTGAAGCCATAACTCTTAGATCCACTTTATTTTTTCGCTAATTTTAATCATTCTTCTCATATATTTTTTTAAAACTAATTATTCCAGTATAGAAACCTATTATCATCGCGAGTGCCTGAAGGATTTCAATACAAAACGCAAACCAAATTAATGCATCAATCCTAAAATATATAAACTGTCCAATAATTTCGTAATACAGCGATATATCCCATATTTTTATTATAAAGAAAGTAATAAATATTAAAATTCCAGATATTAGCGTTTTGGTGAATAACTGTTTTTTCTTTAAAAAAATTCCCATTATGGTACTAGTTACAAATAATGAAAAAGAAACTATCAATAACGTAGAAATAAAAGAAATTTGAAATATGAAATTCTCAAAAAGTATTGAATAGTGAAGATGTGAATCGATAAATGATGTTCCAGAACGAAATATTAATAATCCTAAGAAAGATATAGAAATGATTAATAGTAGACAACCAATGCTATTTAAATAGAAATAAATACTAGATGCTTTTCTCAAATCATAATTTAAACTTGCAACACTTCTAACATAATATAATTCTTTTAAATCTTCCAATTTTACTAAAATCTCATCTGGGGTTTCATTCGATACTCTTTTAAATTCGTAAGACGTATATTTCTCCATTAAATCGCCTAATAATGCTCGAGCATCACTACGATTTCTAGCCGTACTTTTATTCCCCGCCTGAAACCAAATCGTTTCTTGTGAAGTATCTACAATAACAACAACATCGCTGTCATTAATTTCGTCTGCTTGATACCACTGCCCCTTTAGATATTTGTAAGGAAAAAGATTAGTAGACATTATGACCTCTTGAAATTCTTTTTATTTATATATAATACTTAATTTTAATATTTATAATTTTTTTAATCTAATAATCTTAAAGAATTTAAAACAATTATACAATTATACAATAAAAAAAATTACGTGACAATAATTGAAATTACGACTTATACTGAAGACTACAACTAAAAAAGACAAAGAAATATCTATTAAATTCAATATAGCTCCAAGTAAACATTCTGGTTTCATAAATTTTATCAATATGGCTCTAAACCAAAATAAACCAGTTATAATTACATTCGAAAAAATAAGCAAATCAGGAGAAAAACAAGAAAGTAAAATTGTTGGAACATTCAAATTTGAAGGGAAGGATGATCCTGGATTAAAACAACTCGAAGAAGAAATCGAAGATAAAGAAAAAAAAAGGAAAAAGCAACACCAGAAAAGAGTTCAAAAATAATTCTTTTATTTTATTATTACAGTATTTAATTTAACATCCTTTTGTTAACATTTATTTATTCTAAATTAATATAAGTTTATTTTAAAAATGGAAGACATAAAAAGTCTAGAAATTCCAGGAAGAATTTGCTTGATGGGCGATAAGGTTGATCTATTGGGAAAACCTGTTATAGCTATGGCAATAAACTTAATGATGAGACTTAATTACACAGCTAGGTCTGACGACATAATTGAACTTTATAGTCATGATACGAAAGAAAGAATTAAATTTAATTTGGGTGATTCACCTCCAAGAGATAATGATTTAGGTTATTGGAGTGTTTTGTATGAACGGTTGAAAGAAAAAATTACCCATGGGTTTGTTTTAGAAGTTAAATCTGATATTCCTATAGGCGTAGGATTATCTACATCGGCAGCAATATCCATAGGATTTTTACGAATAATGAGTAAAACTTTTTCTTTTAACCTTTCTAACAACGAAATCGCTGAACTTGCATATTTGGGAGAAAATCACGATTTAGGCATTCAATGTGGAAGAATGGATCAATATAGTATAGCTCATGGTGGTATAACTTTTATTCATACTAATGAAAATCCTAGAGTTGAACAACTAGATATTAGTTATCTACCAATCGTAGTAGGGGATTCGATTGAAGAAAGAAAAGCGGTTTTAGTATTAAATAGAATTAAAAGACAAATCAGAGAAGGAGATTCCCTAACATTAAATGCCTTTAAGATAATTGAGGATTGTGTAAATCAAGGCAAACAAGCATTATTGAAAAGCGATTTTAAAAAGTTTGGAATGTACATGGATATTCAGCAAGAACAAGAAATTATCCTAGAGACAGCAACAGAAAAGATATTGAAATTATGTAAAGCAGCTAAAAATGCTGGTGCTTATGGAGCAAAACAAATGGGTGCTGGGGGGGAGGTTGTATGCTCGCGATCGCTCCTGGAAAGCAAGAGGAAGTTGCTCGAGCTATTGAAAAAGCGGGCGGGCGAGCGTGGGTTTTTGAAATTTTTAAATACGAGTATTAAGATAAACTAATAAAACCAAGTTTGATAAGATTTTTCGAAATATTATATACTTGTGAATATTCTAAATCCAAACTTTTCGCAATTTGTTCAATTGATTTCTTCCCATTAATTTGATAAAAAACTTTACATGAAGTTTCGCCAGTTAAAAAATATTTTGGATTAATTTTTTTAGTAATAGTAAAACGGGGAATTTGATTGCAATAATGCGGTAAGTCCGGCGAAGGCTCTAATTTACCTTTTAATGCATATAAATTGGATTCTTCATTAAGTTTTTCTTCTACACTTTTGAATAATTCAACGATTCTTTCCTTGAACCCAGATTCACTATCTTCTAATTCTTCTTTTTTAAAGCGTTCTAATATGCATTCAAACGTCTCAAATGCATTTGTTCTTCCTCTCCAATTTAATATTTCATTGATGTTGAATTTTTGTAAAAATGTACGAGACACTTTTCGTAGGATTCTTAGTACATTTATGGCTTTAGATTTTTCGTCATAAGTAGCGATATATAGTAAATTTGGGATGCTTGAATCTTTTAAAAAAGATAATTTTAAATCGTTATTAGATAATTTTAATTCACTTATCGTTCCTAAATCCTCAAACGAGTCAGAAAATGAGTTTAACGCTGAAAAGAATCCTGATACCAATAATAATGAATCAGCTTGCGAAAAAATGTTTTTACTACTGGAAAAGTTCTTGAATAATAATGGTAACCCGTCTTTGATTATTAAAAAATCGTGTATCATAAATTAAACTCGTTATTTTTTATCTAGGTCGCTATAATAACTTAAAGAAAAATCATTATTTAAGACATCAATAAAATTTAATATCCAAAAAAGAAAAAAAAAAGTAATATCCTAGTAATATAATATCATACACTAAAATCTTTTAAATTATAAAGATATCCAAAAAAAAAAAATTGAATTTAGTTAGTAATTTCTCAATAAAAGTAAATACAAGAAAATGATTCGAATTAAATCTCCCGGAAGAATATGTCTCTTTGGCGAGCATCAAGATTATTTGGATTATCCTATAATCTGTATGGCGATATCAAAGTATATTTATTTAGAAGCAGAAAGAATTTCTGAGCCAAAATTTTTAATAAATATGCCTGATATAAATTTATTCGTAGATATATCGCTAAATAATAAAGAGCTCGATTACGAATCAAATCGAGATTATCTAATTAGTGGTTACAATCAATTTCTCAGGAAAAGAAGCAGGTTTGAAAAAGGATATAGGATTAAAATTACCGGGGATATCCCAATTAACGCAGGTGTTGCCAGTTCTTCAGCTTTAGTTATTGCTTGGTTATGTTTTTTAAACATAATAAGTAATACAAAATTAGATCTCTTTCAGTTAGCAATAGAGGGGTATAATACGGAAGTAAAGGAGTTTAAAGAAGGAGGGGGTATGATGGATCACTTTAGCTCGGTTTTTGGAAACTTAATCTTTTTAAAACCTGTACTCCCAAAACCTAATTTAATTGTTTATGACCTCAAGCTAAAAGGGTTTGTTTTAGGAAATTCAATGGAAAAAAAAGAGACGGTAGATGACTTAGTTAGAACAAAAAATCTAACATTAGATGCTTTTGAGAAAATTTCTAATATAATGCCCGGATTCAATCAATTTTATACAAAATTAGAAGATATACAGCCGTATTTACCTAGTTTAAAAAAAGAGCATCAGGAAAAGATTGTAGGAAATATTATTAATAGAGACATTACTTATAAAGCAAAGGAATTAATCGATAAACAACTTTCTTTATTAAAACAAGGAGAGAGCTCGAATAATATGGTTAAATTTTATCGAAGACTAGGATCTCTATTAAATTTGCATCAAGAACAATTAAGGGACAATATACAGATTTCAACTAATAAAATTAATAAAATTATCTCTAATAGTTTAAGCTCTGGGGCTTTAGGTGGAAAAATTAATGGTTCTGGGTTCGGTGGGACGATGTTTGCTTTAATGCCAAATAATGTACATCTTCTTAAGAATGTTATAGAAGATGCTGGCGGGGAAGCTTTTATTATAGAAACTAGTAAAGGAGTTGAGATGTACTGAAAGCGATTGTGTTATGTGCCGGTTATGGAAAACGATTGTATCCCTATACTAAAAAATACCAAAAAACAATGATACCTCTTCATGGAAAGCCCATGTTAGAGTATATTTTAAATGGGCTGATTTATGCTGGATTTCAAGATATTATCTTAGTAGTAGGATATCGAAAAGAACAAATTATAGACTATTTTCAAAATGGTACAAAATGGGGGGTAAATATTGAATATATCGAGCAAAAAGAGTTAAATGGCACAGGAGGCGCGTTACTACTCTGTAAAGATTCAATTTCTAATAATAATTTTTTTCTAACATGGGGGGATATTCTAGTACCTTATGAAGTTTATAAAAAAGTGTATGATATTCATCGAAAAGAAAAGTACGATTTTATCTTAGTAGCAAATTACACTAAAGACCCTCATTTAGGAGCTGCTGTTTTTTGTGACGATATAATCTGCAAAAATATAGTTGAAAAGCCGCAAAAGGGAATGTCCGGATCGAATCTAAATAATTGTGGCGTGTTTATTTTTTCTAAGGAAATTTTCGAAGTTTTAAAAAACCTCAAGCCCTCTGAAAGAGGTGAGATTGAATTACCAAAGGCTCTTTTAGTAGGTATGAACGAGCGAAACTGGAAAGTAAGAGTAGTAAAGATGGAGAAAAATCAATTTAGAGGAGATTTGGGGAGAAGAGAAAAATACGAACAATTAAAAGACGATTCATCGTGGCTTCAGTTTTTAAAAATTTAAATAGTAGAAAAGTGAAAATAAATACATAGCAAAACAAATGAGATATCTTTTATTACTATTTTAAAAAATGTGATTTAAATGCGAATAAGAACGAGAAAAAATCTTTTTAAAAAAAATATCGCGATAACTTTTTTATTTTTAATTCCAATAATTAGTTTTTCTATCTTTTTAGGTTTTGGCCTTTACATCCTTAACGATCTCGCTTCACTTACTTTAAATCTTGACCCTCCAAATACAGATTACTTCACACCTTTAAATCAAATTGAAGGAAATCAAACTTATTTGAAACAAATGGCAGATACATACAATTATCAGTTGGAGAAATGGCATGTTCCTACTAACATTAGTATTGATGTTACATTTACTAACGATAATTATAGCGAGGTTGGAAATTGGCACGGAACCGATAACGGAAATCTCCATCTAGGGTATACGCTTGCCTCACAATGTTTGCGTTATAAATACGCATTAGATAATATCGATTTACTTGGAATGTCAGACGAATTGAATAATGCTACCCGTATGATAAAGAAATGCGTTTCAGGATTTACTAATATGCTTGCTGCTCCCAACGGGGGTATTGGTCCTGATTATCCTGGAATGCCAGCAAGGTTTGTCTCTGCTCCAGAGAATCGAAAATATCACGAATGGCTATTCGATGATCACCCACGACATTTTAATGGAACGGGTCCTTATAAAAATTGGAGAGTTAGATTACATACTTCCCGCGACGAGTTAGCAGGATATTATCTTGGCTTTGCCAGCGTATTAAAATTTGTTGATCCTGAAGCAAATGATGATAGTAGATGGTGCGTAGAAAGAATTGGCTTATTAGCGGCGCAAATGATCGAAGGTTTTCGCAAAACTAACTGGTTATTATTAGGTGGAGACGGAGAACCTGTAGGTTCAGACCTAAATCCAATATTAGGAGAAAATATGTGGCAATTAACCTTATTACGCATAGGTGCTACAGCATTTCCCGAAAAATACGATTCTCTTTACAACTACGTGGCAGCAAAGATTATGTCAATGAATAACGGACATATGGGGTCAGTTAGCAATACTGCAATGGATACTTACGCTTTAGCTTTTAGTATGGATGTAGAATTCGCTTTAATAATGCTGGAAGACAACCCCTTATTACAATATCATTACATAAAAAGATTTGAAGAAGGTTTTTATAGTTTCTTAAGATACCATCGGAATGCCTTTTTCAATATTATTCATCTTGCCTTTATGACTCTGGTACAGGATTCTTCTGTATTTGAGGATCCACAATATAATGATGAGACAATAAAATGGGATATTTTAGATCAATTATGGAGATTCAACACTAGTGGATGGGGTAATGGAATAAGGAATTACAATTTAACTATGAGGCCTAATTCAACAAGAGCAACAAGCCTTAACCCTGATATTGCCGCTATGGAAATTAGTCCTTTAAACGCTAAATGGCTGGATTTCTTTGAAAATAATGTGTATGGCACTCTCTTTTCTTGGATGGGGGAGTTAATTGATATTGATAATGTTCAATACCTATTCCCGTTAACCATCTCAGAAATGGGTGTTCATCACTTCCTCTGGGAACATGGCAAATTTTTTGGTACAGGCGGAAATCCTAGTGGAAATGGATTAACACAGGTGATACCAAACTCGTATCTGGTCATTTATTGGATGGGAAAAGCTTTCGATATATTCTAATCTGAAAAGAATTGTTATTCTTCAAATAAATCTTCAAATTTATAACCTAATGCGTGAGACAATTTCTCTATCTCATTTTTCTTGTAATCTAAAGCCAACTGAGACTCATTAAGGTTTTTAAGCTCGATCAACTTAATTTTTTTCATACCTATAGTTTCAGAAATGCTTTCTAATTCATCCAGAGTTTTATTACCTAGCAAATCTTTTATGATAGGTTCTTGATAAAAAATCATATCTAACTGTTTGTTAAAAATCTCTGAAAGTTTAAATGAAATTGTTAGAGAAGGATTGTAATCTCCTTTCTCAAGATAATAAATCGTCTGGCGAGAAACACCTATTTTATCGGCTAACTGCTGTTGAGTTAAACCCAACTTTTCTCTAAAATCTTTAACTTTAGATTTTATTTTTTTCTTAAATTTCAGATACCTCTCACCTATAATTTTAAATTATGTTTTGGAATAAATGTAAAAAAAAAAAAATTAAGCTAATTTAAAAAGATCTTCGATCTTACAATCTAACACTTCAGCAATCTTGTAAGCTACGGCGAGACTTGGATTGTATTTCCCTTCTTCTAGATATTTGATTGTATTAATTGGAACTCCAACTTTTTCAGCTAAGTTAGCGGCTGTCAACTTAGCACTTTCACGTCTTTCTTTGATTGAGGTTTTTAGCTTTTCTCCTTCGCGCATTTTTGTAAGAATATAGCTAATAAAGTTGTCAAATGCCAATTCCTCTGGCTTAAAAATCTTATCTTCTAAACCACTTGGTATCGCAGAATATCTCATTAAACGTTCTTTTATTTTATTCTCAATGAGATTAGGTTCTTTCAATCCGGGAATATATCCTTCCGGTCTTATATGACCTGATTGACCACCAGATGCGGCTGCGCTAAATCCAGCCGTTTCAACCTTAATAGTAAAAGTCTTGTACATTCTATCGAAAACTCCATTCGTGATATTAATGTTTTGTATCCTGCTATAAGGGATCGTAGCTTTAACCCTATTGAAAACACCATGACGAATAACAAGGTTATTTTCTAGCACTTCAAACGAAAACATTTTGACGTACTTAAATTCGTACCATATATTAAAAATTAAAATAAACACGTAAGGAATAAGTACTGCATAGAGCATCATCAATAAGAACCATTCTAATTGGATACTAGCTTCAAAAAAGTATATAAGCCCAAATGTCAAAAACATCCATGGTGCATAAAATAAAAAATAACCGATAGAGCCTTTAAGAATCTGTTTTTTAGCATAATCGCGAGAAATTTTACCTTGAAAGTCTAAATCGTTTTTACTCATATTATAATTCCTCCATTTTTTTATTAATTTAATTGTATGTAAAT
>JABUBN010000037.1_pt1 | contig 34547 bp, 35 predicted proteins | sample 7240341 | NCBI WGS metagenome assembly JABUBN01 (sample SAMN07256345, study PRJNA390944) | subsurface metagenome | isolation source: Methane hydrate marine sediment | place: Pacific Ocean: Eastern North Pacific, ODP site | reverse complement strand
AATTGAAAAAGGTTTATTGAAGGCGCCCCATGTTTTAACCTTGTTTTTTAACTGGCCTGGGGGCACATGGTCACCACCAACAGCGGATGAATATTTGCATAGAATAAAATACATGCCCGAAAATTGCCTTCATACGATTAGTGTTATGGGGGAAGAACAGACTAAAATTGCTGTAATGTCAATTGCTAATGGAGGGAATGTGCGTATAGGAACGGAAGACTATCCTTTCTTGAAGGAGAGTGTTCCAGCAAAAGATAATGCTGAGATTGTACTTCGGATGGTAAATATCAGTAAAGAAATGGGGCGTGAAACAGCAGATCCATCCGAAGCTCGAAAAATTTTGGGATTATGAATTAAATTAAATGGGATTTAACAATCATGAAATTAGAAAGAAAAGTAGCATAATTACAGGAGCGGAGGCAAGCATCGGAGAAGCAACCGCAAAACTATTCGATCAAGAAGGAGCTAGACAATATAATTTAATAAAATTTATGAAATAAAAGGAATTAAAAGAGATACATTTAATTGAAATTATAATTCTAAGGGAACTAGAAGTATTCTCGAAGGATTAGAAAAATACATCAACAATAATTATTGCTTAGAATAATAGACTTTTTTACTAATTTTCTTATTTAACAATAAATTGCTACTATCTTCTCTTTTAAATATTGTTTTGTGATTTCTTTCATTAAATCGAAAATTCTCCGAGATGAGTATTCATTTCAAAAGGTTTCAGCAATAGTAAAGAAGTAGTATATTTCATTGAAACAGTTAAACCAAACACAGATAGCCCTTCAATAAATAGTAGCAAAACTCAAGTTGGAGACAACGATTTTAACTCAAATTTAGTTAATGATCTAATAATTCAAGAATGTGATATTGCTAAAAAAGAGTATTTTATTATAGTCGAAGATATCCATACTCTCTTGAAAAAATGTAAAGAATTATCAAATAACGAAAAGTTAGACTATTGCAACAGCGAAAGGTTCTATATGAAACAATATTTGAAACATGTTCTAATAAAAGTTAATAGAAATTTTCCTGATTAATTTAATAAATAAAATAAAAAGAAAAAAAAAAAGAAATAAGTTTTAAACTATATTTGCTATTTATTTGAAGTATTTAATAGCTAATAAGATATCGTCCCGAGTTATTTTCTTCCGTTTTGAATGTTTCGTTAAGATTAACGCACTTTTGGTTATCTTCTCTGCTGATGCGCCCATCCAACCAACGAGTTCGTTTACAGCGTCTCTTGCGACAATAACAGCACCGTTATGTTTCATAAGGCGCCTAATAGGACTCCAACTAATGTATTCAGACATGATAATTCCTCCACTTTTTATATTTTAGTTAATATTTTTAAATTTAATTTTTTTGATTAAATTTACTTAATCAAATAAAGAATGTTCTTTTATGTATTTAAAGATTTTGATTGATACTTGATTTTCTAAGGAAAAAAACGAAAAAAATTTCACGACAAAATTCAAATCATACTAATCGAATCATTTCGTACAATATAAATATCTTGCACTGATTTTTCAAATCTGTAAAAATTTAACGCTATAAGGAATAAAAAGGGCTTTAAAACTGATATAATGAAACAATTGGTTGTAGTTTTAGAAGAAAATAAAAATTTAATCAAATTGTGAAATGCTGAAAAGAGAAATTTTATATCAAATGAAACATAAAAAAATTTATTCTATTTTTAAAACACTTCATCGAAAGAATACATTAACGAAGGAGTAATTAAATTTTCTAGTTCCAAATAACTTGTTCGTAGTTGCATTTATTACATTCGATAGATTTACCTTTTCCAGGAAAGCTAGATAAGATATTGCCGCAATATTTACATTCTAAGTGAAAAATTTGATCTTCAGAATTTATTTGGTTTAAAATCATCATTTCCTCTTTAAAAGAGTTTATAAAGTTTGTTAAGATGGAGATGAGTAAAGGATGGTTTTGCGACGCTGCTAACCATTCTATTTTACCCGAGATAATTTGTCCAATTACCAAGACATCGATTCCCGATACTAATTCTGTTCCGAAAAACCAAGCAATTTTATTATCTTTATCTTTAATAATTAATTGGAAATTTTGGTCTTGGATGATTTTAGTAATTTGGTTGAAATAATAGTTTTCGTCGAAGAATTTCTCTATACCAATCCCAATACTTTTGATCGCTTTTTTTATCCCGGGTTTCTGTAAGAATTTTTTAACTTCAGCGCTTGGTAATATTTTTCTTTCAATGCTAAATGGATCGAATTGAATAGTAATAGCATCCGTGTCAATTGCCCTAACAAAATCAACATTATTAACGAATGTAACGGATGATCTAATCTCACCCTTTTCTTCTAAGGATAACGGGCAGAAATATAAATTAATTTGTTTTTGAGCCTTTCCTTTTATTACTTCAAATTCTATTTTTACTTGTGTTTCTTCTTCATCTTCTTCAAAATTAATTGTTTCTATGGTTATAGTTGGAGGTGTACTTCTACAAAGCTTTAAGAATCTTGGAATTCTAACTCTAATCTTAATTTCTGTAATCGGATCAACGCTATTATTTGATATTACCAAGGAATAAAGAAAATTTCCTCCAAAAGGTTCTGATTTGTATACTAAATTAATTTTGTCTTCTTGATCAATATATTCAAGAGAAACAGATTCGAATTTTTTTATTTCCTGAGCAGTCGGCTCTCTAAATAATATTAATTCGTGCATATCTTCTTGATCTTGATCTTTTTTTTTTTTTGCCATTAAAAAATTCGCCGACTTCTCGATTAAGTAATTAATATCGATTATATAAAGGAAATAATACTATTTTAACTTATAATTTTATTTGATGTAATATTTTTTTTTACAAGAGCATGAAAGAATTAAGTGAATTGAAGCCACTATTTGAAAGTCTAACTATTAGACCTACTTTCGATTATGTTCATATAATATTATCTTTATTTATATTTGGAGAAAATCCAGGAGGCATTGGAAGATATCGCCTTAAAGATGAATTGCAAATTGGATCTGGAACAGCAAAATCTTTGGTTAAAAAACTGAAAAATGTAAGTGAGTTTATTGTAGTTCCAGACGAAGGAGAAAGGAAAGGGCATGTGTTAACTGAGAAAGGGCATAAATTTTTTGCTAAAGTAAAAAAAAAAATTCCTTTATTAGAAAAAGCGGACCTTACTTTTTTAAAAGATATTATTATTGAACCTGAAAATGTTAATCCTTACTTTTGTTTAGTTAAGAACGCTACTAAGAAGATTAAGAACGGAATCGAGCAAAGAGACGCGGCAATAAAGGTTAATGGTTCTGGAGCTACTTGTCTTGTCTACAATGGAAAAGATATTATCTTTCCCTCTAAATTTGTAAATAATAGCATCGAAGAACAAAAGAAAATCAATCAAAAAACTCTGAAGTATTTTACATCTAAAATTGAAAAAGCTAAGGTATTATTTGAGAAAGACGATGTGATAATAATAGGTTTGGGTGAAAATCCCCAAATATCGCGGTTAGCCGCTTTAAACGCGGCTTTAACGTTATTTTAATTCGAGTATGAAGTATAAAATGAGATTTGAAAACGATATTATTTTTTTTTTTGACAAAATCCTAATTAACGAATTAGAACAATGTATTGAAAAAGCCACCCCGAATGAAGCGTGCGGTTTAATTTTCGGTGAAATTCAAGAAATTAATAATAATGGTGATTTTAATTATAAGTATTATAGTAAGGATTTTCAATGTATTGACTCTAGCAATAAAAGTCCTGTTGCATTCTTGTTAGATAACGACGACATGTTGATAAAACTTTCAACTACTATTTCAAAAAATAACAATTTACAATTAATAGCAATTTTTCATTCTCACCCCGCTGGAGCAAATCCGAGTGGCTTTGATAAAAAATGTATGAAATCTTATCATAACTGTGGTATAAAAAAGTTCAAACACTTAATATGGATAATAATGGATTCTAGAAGCAAGGAAATTAATGGTTTTATTTATTTAAATAATAAATTGCTTCAAATAGCGATAAACTTTGTTAAGGATTAATCTGTAAGAATAAAAATTACGAGAATTAATTATTCCTGTTCGCTAATTGTTCTCTAATTAAATTCATTAATTCTTCTTCAGTATACTCTTTTTCATCTAAAAGTTGATAATTCCTATTAAAAAACTTTTTAAGCCAATTTGGCATCATCCAGGCCAAACTAAACCCAATTGCAAAAATTACTGATATTACAGCAGTTGTACCAAAAACAGCTAGGCTTATTAAATTATCAGGATCGCCCCATGTAGTACCTACAGGCTGAAAATATTCGGGTATATTATTAAAGCTGAGAATAAATGAAACGAAAGCAACTAATTTGTATCGTACTTTTATCCATGGTTGAATATTTTTATTCTTTATTTTTTGATAAGCGGAATAGGATGACCACGCCATCCAATTAAAGACTAAAAAAGTATAGGGTACATCTAAAGTAACTCTGAAATAATAGGTATTAATTGAAAATTGAGTGTGGAGTGTCATAAGTATAAGCTGTATGGCTCCTAAAATTACCGTAACAATTAATACTACTTTTGCTTTTGACTTTCTACCTTTGTAAAACGTCATATTTGTAAAAACTACTAATAAAACGAATCCAATAAAAACAAAAACTTCTTGAAAAGCAAATCCCAAATTAAAGACAAAGCTACCAATAAAACCGATAACCATTGCAATAAAACCTATTCCTAGAACTATAAGGTTCTTCATTTTATTTTGATTACCTTTAATTAAGAAAAAAATACCTACAACTAAGAGTGAAACAATAAATAATATCAACAATATAGCAAAAATCCAGAATAAAATAATAAGGGCCATCCTTTATACTCCTCCAATTGTTATTAACGACTGGTTTAAAGTTAGTTCATCTATTATATAATCAAGAATAGATTCACATTCTTGAACTTCTAATTTTATTAATCTTCTTTTTAGAGAATTTTTAAAAGTTTTTTTCAAATCTTCAAAATCAATTTGATTATATGGTTTAAAAGGACCTAACTCGTCCTTTATCGATAGTTTTATTAATCCACGGGCAGCAGGTGGACTTATATTGATTTTTTGAGCCAATAAATCTCCCAAATATCCAATAATCTCGATTCTTAATTCAACTCTTTGAATTTTCCAGAAAAATGCTCTAGTATGTTTTTAATTTTAAAACTTACAAAATTTATACAATAAATTTCATTTAAATTTATTTAAAAAAATAAAGAATAATAATTCTGATAATTGGTACTTAAATAAACTGTTAATCTACTAACACACAATTTATTGAATTTGTTTGAAACCACTTTTATCAATGGTACAGATTTGAATCTTGAATCCCGATGCAGCATCTCGTTCTCGGGAACTTGTAATCGCGGTTTTTACTAGATCAATTCCAGCAGTTTTAGTCATATTTCGCTTCCAGTCTGCCTCTAGAACGCCTAAAGAGAATGGAGCCCCGGAACCAAACGAAATGTATTTATCTTCTTCGTATAAAGTTCCTAGTAAATCAACACCATAAAGAATACCTTTTTTAGACTTTTGGGAATATCCACCTATTATCATCATGCAGACAAAGTAAGACCTTCCGCTAAATAATATGTTTCTCGTTAAACTTCCGATATATTGCGGGTCTGGCACTTTTTCTTCTTCTACTTGCTTCAACCTGGAAAGTGCTTTGAGTTGGTTAACAACATATTGGCAATCTGCCACTCCACCCGAGATTGTAGCGCAAGTGTAATTGTTAATCTGAAAGAGCTTCTGGGCAGTTTTAGTGGCTACTGTGTATCCCGCGGTGGCTTGAGATTCTGTTCCAACTACAACGGCATCTTTAACAATTATCCCTACGGTAGTAGTACTTGATTTAATAATTTGGTTTAATGAATCCTCATCCAAGTTTAGCATATTATTTCTGTTTTCCATCATTCTCTTCAACAATTATTCTATAATAATTTAATAATTATAATAAATAAATTAATTTCTCCTATTTTTATTTTTCTTTTAGAATTTATAAACACTTAAACAAAAAATTTTAAAGATATATTATATTATCAATTATAACATATTTGAGTCGATGAGTGTCTTTTTATCATGGCAAGAAGTCAAGCAAGAAGTAAAAGAAAATACACAGGAAAAAAATATAAGCATTTTCATAAAAAAAGGAAAAGAGAACTAGAACGGTCTCCTATTGAAACTAAAATAGCTCAAGAAAAAAAAAAACATCAGCGCACTATGGGGGGAAATTCCAAGCTCAAAATGTTCTCATCTACGTTTATAAATGTCACAGACCTTAATACAAATAAAACCTCAAAAGTTAAGATTTTAAAATTTGACAGTAATCCAGCCTCTAAAGATTTTAATAGACGCCATATTCTCACCAAAGGCGCTATTGTCGAAACAGAGTTGGGTAAGGCTAAAATAGTTAGCAGACCTGGACAGCACGGAGTGCTTAACGCCATACTAATTTAGGTACATTCTATTTTTTAAATGTTTATTAAGTTAAGTTAATCTAATCTAAACATTCTTAATTTTCTATAAAATTAGATATTTTTAATTGAAAATAAGTAAGACCATCAAGTAATTTATTAGAGGGAAGATTTTTTAGATCTTCTAATGAAAGCCACCTTAAGTTGTTCTTCCATTCTTTCTTGTCCCCACTTATGACTTCCGTTGGGTCAAAATTATAGTCTTCGGTAATTGTTATCGAAGTAAGAAAGGTAACAGAAATATTATTCCATCCTGCTAAAACGGCATGTAAAGAAGCATCGGATTGAAAAGATAATTGTGCTTCTTCATATATTTCCCTCATAAAGGCTTCTTTTGGTTTATTTTCTAAGTCGTCTATTTCAAGCATTCCTCCTGGAACTGTAGTTATTCCGGGATAATATGATTGGGATGAAGGACGTTCACCTACTAAGATATACTTTTTACAAGGAGAAAAAATTAAGCATTGGGTCCCAAGCATTCCAATACCTTGATTCACGCTTATTTTGTTTTTCACCATGAAAATGACTGTTGAAAATCGAATCAATCCAATATCTAGAATTATTTTATTATTTCTTTGAAGGAAATTCTTTAAGAACAATAATTTACCATCATAATCGGCAGTATTTTCTTGTAAGTGTTGTTTCCAATTTTCTCTTCTTTTTAAATCCAGTTTGTGTGGTAATTTATATTCAGAAAGATGCTTTTTGCCCCATTTTATTTTTTCTAATAGTAGTTTACCTTCCCAAAGAACTCTCAAATTCATTATGACTTCGAACGGCTTATTCTTGAATTTTAATGTTTTTTACATTAGCTTTCTTTCCTTCTATTATTTCAGTGTTGTTGCTTTGGCAATGTCTGCATTGAAATAATTGCAACCCTGTTAAATACGACTCTTCGCTTAAAGTAACGGTAGAGACTTTACTGCATTCTCGACACTTAATTTTTCCCGGTGTTATTTCTATTTTTAATTCGGCACCCTCAGCAATCGAGCCTTTAGTTGCCATTTCAAACGACCGTTTGAGTAGCTCAGGAACTATTAAGGTTAACTCGCCAATCTCGAGATATACTTCTGAAATCTTTTTAGCGTTATATTTTAAAGCGGTAGCTTCAGCAATTTTAAAGATGTCGTAAGCAAAAGAGAACTCGTGCATAATAATTGATTATTTTTTTAGTTGTAACTTTTTAATTTCTTTAGCAACTTCTATTAAAACTTTAGATTTTGTCTTACCTTTCGTATCAATTGATACTCTACCAGGATCGTCCCACCACGTTCTAGGATATTGATATCCTTTTTCGGAATGGGCGTTATAACCTAAATGTTTTGCTGCTTTTACAATATCATTTGTATTGATTTTATCAATAGCAAATTTCTTTGGAATGCGTCTTCCCTCCGATCTACTCCTTTTTGCGTCGAAATATTGGGGCCAAAAAATAATAAAAGGTTTTCTGGAACGCATTTTTTAAACTAGGCTTAATTTAATTTATTAAAATTATAAGGTTAAAAAACCTCTAAAGAATTTAAAAATTATCGGTTTAAATAGGATAAATAAAAATAAATAGAATTTATGATTTTCAATAATACAAAACTGTGTTAACGCCAACCAATAACCAAATCTTTGTGTAATAATCTCCTTTTAAAAACGGGAGGGTGGTCTAGCTTGGTATGATACCGTAGGAATATATTTTCTACGGCTTAAAACTTGGCTGGGGGCCAAGTGGCCGAGGGTTCGAATCCCTCCTCTCCCATTTTAGAGTTTGCCGATTACGGTCTTTAAATGAACCTTTTTTTATTTTGGATTAAGTTAATAAACCTTCATTTTTTTTTCCCGATTTATCAATTGTTTACGAAACAATAGTCTATAAATTTTTAAGTGGAAATAATCTATTTTCTAGTTAAAAACTAAAATATTTTAAAAGTGATTGATAAATGAGTGAATATCAAGAAACGGATAAAGCTATGAGGGTTATGGCCGTTGTAGGAGGTATCATTAGTTTAGTCGAGGCAATCATGATACTTGTAGGTTTAGGGTTAATGCCATATGGATTTGGAATACTTGGTGGCGTTTTCGGACTAATTCTAGCGTTAGTAGCAATTTTTCTGGGTATAAAGCCTATACATTACACTCCATTCATATTAGGGGCAATTGGCGTGGTTCTAATTGTTTTTGCGGTTTTAATCGGCGGAATCATAATACTTTTAGCAGCTTTTTTTGGTTTAATTAGTTGATCCAATCTCTTACTTTTTTCTTTTTTTTAATTTTTAATATTAATACTTCACATTTTAATTTAAAGGCTAAGTTATTTGTATTTTTTCGAGGATAAATGAATGTATCAAAAGATATAAATATAATATTATAATCATTCTTCTTTGATCCATAAATTTAATGGTGACATAAATGCACAAAAATGTTAAAGCAATAACAGTTTTATTACTGTTGGGATGTACTCTGGCATTATCCAGTATATTAGGTAGAGAATTTTGTAAATATCAAGAGAACCCTAATAAAGAATTGGATTTTTTTAATGAAGTAAATCCTTTTCTTGAAGTATCAGCACCACCAATAGAACAATCACTTGTTTTTGGCACATATTATGGTATTACAGACTTAGATCCTCACTATGCCTATGATACTTCTTCAAATAAAGTAATTAAACAAGTTGTTGAACACCTCTATCAGTTTAATATCTCGGATTTAGATCTTCCAATTATTCCGTGGTTAGCATCAGACTTCCCTATAATCTCACCTGATGGAACAGAATATACCATTACACTCAGACAAGGAATTAAATTCCATGATGGATCTGATCTTAACGCAGCAGCCGTTAAATGGAGCTTCGATAGGCTATGTTATTTCATGAATTATTCTGGTAATGCAGATTTGCCACCACCCTTTAATGTCCCACTTCCGGATACAATACTCCCAACTCAATTAGGCATTTTATATAAACAGCCCGACGGAAAACGAATTATTAACAAAACTGAAGTTCTCAGCACCTATCAAGTTAAAATTACGTTAAATGCGCCAAAAGCATCATTCCTGTCCCTTCTATGTTGTACAGGCTCTGGTATATTATCACCTGAATCAACACCACCTCTTGATTATTATCAACTCTCTGATACATTGATAGGTACTGGACCATTCAAATACATAGGATATATACCTCTATACGAGGTAACCTTCGAGGGGTTTGCCGACTATTGGGGTACTCCTGATAATACAGGTCCTACTCAACTTGAAACTTTAACATATTCGATTGTACCAGATCCTAATAACGGTTTATTAACTGGTGTTATTGACCTTATAGATAGCGTGTCCCCAAGCTTCATTCCTCTATTTCAAGCCGATCCTGATATATCGTGTGAAGAATATGGAAATACCCTAACCGTTGCTTGGATTACATTCAATTACGACCATATTGATCTAGCAATGAGAAGAGGTCTCTCATGGTGTTTCAATTATTCATATATGATTGAAGTAATTTATGAAGGGATAGCTCTTAGGTTGCCAACTTATATTCCAAATGGTATTCCATATGCTAACTATAGCTTAGATTATCCTACATACAACGTTACAAGAGCAAGAGATTACCTCCTTAATGATCCTGTTTATGGACCAATTCTTGCCGGGGCTGGTATAGACGAAAATAGTCCTGATTCTGCTTGGACGGCTCTTGCAGATGGTGCTACTCCTCTCGCACATTACAACTATACGTGGAATATTGGAAATAGTTATAGGGAAAATATAGGACTTAGATTAGCTTATGATGCGAGATTTATAGGAGTTGATATAGATGTATTCGGGGTAACCTGGGGTGACCTCCTTACCATGATACTATTCGAGAGACATAAAATGGATACATACGCTCTCGGTTGGGCTCCTGATTATCTTGACCCTGAAAATTACATCAATCCTATTTGGAGTAATGTTTCCGATATAAACGGAGGTAACTTCTACGAACCCGATGTACAAGTATTAATGGATGATGCTCTAACAGAAACTGACCCAGTAGTAAGGTCACATATGTACTGGATGATACAAAAGTTAATGGTTGAAGATTATATGCCTGGCATGACACTTATTACAGGTATAAATTATGATGCCTGGCAAACTTATGTCCTTGGATGGGTTCCTAACCCTATTGAAAGAGTATGGTTTTATCCTGTATATATCGAATCCGACGATTTAACACCACCAGATATTACTATACATTCACCACTGTCCAATCAAGAATTTGGAGTTGATGCTCCTACATTTAGTATTACTATTATTGATGAATCCCCAATAGATTCTACATGGTATACTATAGATGGAGGAGTAACAAATTTTACTTTTTATGGACTCACAGGAGCTATTAATCAAAGTGCATGGGATAGTGCTTCTCAGGGAAATATATTAATCACATTCTCTGCGGAAGATGATACTGGTAAAATAGGAACGAGTAGTGTTACTGTAATAAAAAGCATTCCATCTGAACCACCTATTTCTGAACCACCTATTCCTGGATACGATGTATTTTTGATATTTGGAGTGATTTCCTTAGTAGCAATAATTTTAATGAAAAAAATAAAAAGTAAATAACCTTTTTTTTTTAATTTTATATAATAAATCTTAAACTGGTTTTTTTTATATCTTTATGAGATTTAAGTTTTTGATATAGTTTATATATCTCTGTTATACTTTTTCCAAAAACAAATAAAACAATCGAGGGACTGACCGACCCCGCATTTCTTTTTCAATGTGTTAATGCAAGAGCCAAAATAAATCCTCCATAAATCTCGGAAAAGTCACCTACGCGAGAAGTGTCTATTATAATATGCCCAATATCCATATATATTGCACCATATGCTTTACCTCCGCCTAAATGCACCAAGGTACGATAAATTAGATTTCCAGAGATACCATTTGGTGCTAATATTAAATTAGATTTATCGTTAATTGCTTTTTCAATTAAAATTTCGGTATGACTTATTTCCAACTTTGGATGTTCTAGCTTGAAATAATCTACTAATTCTTTCGCTTCGTTGATAGTTTTATCGACATCTGGATTTCTGCCTAAATCTCCAACCCTTCCGCCGCTTAAAATGCTGATCTTTGGTTTAAGATTTAAATTTTCTAATATTTTTAATGCTTTTTCTAAGAATATCTTTTTATTTTTAATATTATTGCATTCGTCTATACCTACGGGTCCAAAGAAAAATTGTTGGCCTTTATAAGTTTCTAATAACGCTAAACGGGCAATCTCTGAGATATTTAGGGATGTTTTGAGGCTTTGTAAGAATTTACTTGAACCCAAACTACCTCTTACAACGCAAGATATGAGTTCTTTGCCTATGTAATTTAAAATCTCAGCTTCAGGCTCGTTTGAATCGATTAAAACGATTCCTTTCGAATTTTTTTTATAAAGAGTGTTTTTAGAAATTTTATTAATAGAAGATTTATTACCAAAGAAATACACTGAAGATTTATTGATTTCTAATAGTTTTGTAGTAGCCTTTAGGATTTTGAGATTATGAATTTCCGAATCACCTAATCCAATCCCAATGTTAGTAATTTTACCTTCTACTTTGGAAGTGAAAATATCTAATATGCTCATAGAAAATCTCAATTGATTTTAAATAAAGTTAAAAACAATAAACGCAAGAATAATTGTTAGCGCATTGTAAACGCCATGTGTAATCATAACAGCGATTAAGTTTTCTTTTCTCCAATTAAATAGTAATCCAAGCAACAAAGAAATAGCAAAAAAGGGAAAAAAATTAAAAAGGAATGATATTATAAATATTATAGGCGATCCTAGAGACATGAAAATTCCAATCAAATGAATCGATGAAAAAATCAACGCTGTAATAACAATCCCCCACGATTTACCTAAACTTCGAACTAACCCTTTTTGCAAAAACCCTCGAAACAAAACTTCTTCGGTAGTACCAATAATTAATATCATTATTAAGGTTAATAGAAAAATGCTAAGAATGTCTGCGGAGGCAATCATTGTATCTACTTCTCCAGCGGTTCCAAAAAGATCCTGTATGGTTTCGTATCCAAAAATTAGGCTCAATATAATTTCCATGAGAAAAGAGATGGATAACACTAAAGTTACTCCCACTACCGCAAATCCTAAACCAATCAGGATTTCTTTAACAAGTTTAGTCTTATCAAATCCTTTCTTAGTAAAACCTAATAAAATCAAACGGTTATTTAGTGTTGGTCTCTGAAGATATTTACCAACGTATAAAGTTGGAACAAGAATAAATATTAATTCAACAAAGGAGGTAATAATAATAAAATACGGGCTAACTAAGAAATCTAATACATTCTCTAAGTTAAATGTAAAGAAAACAAAAATTATAACGACTAAAATTGCAACAGTGTTCATTAAAACATATGCCGCTGCAGTTATACCAATAGAAGCAAAGCTACCCCATAATTCCTGATCCTCTAAGTTAAGGAGTTCCTCTTCAGAAAGTTTTTTTCTTAAAGGTCTATCTGACAGATAAAAATTTTGTTGGGAAATTGCTTTTGGGGAGACCAGATAACTTGTATTTTTACGAGAAGGCATCCTCATATGGGTGTTTATATATTGAAGGTCAACACCACACTTAATACAATATATTATATTTTTAATTTGAGGTATCTTAGTTCCACAGATAGGACAATAAAGCCATTTAAACTCAATATTGGCTGAATCGTCTAAATTTTCATTTTCGTTCATTTTTATTACATATTAAGATGTTAAAATAATAAATACTATTGTTCTATTATTGTTTTTGATTTAAAAGTATGACACATAAAAAATATAACAGTCAGCTTAATGGGTAAAATAACATTCTAATGTGTCTTTTTCCCATTTAATTGGATTTACAAATCCAAATCTCTCGAATTGTATCGTTTTATTCATAGGAATGTTTCCAAGGTTAAGCTCTCCATTTCCCTTAGAAATAGTCCCATCAGGTTTTAGAATTGAAACTTTCACATTTTCTTCTTCACATACCCATTGAATAATTGAATATTCTCTGTTTAATTCGTAACTATGGAACTGAGCATTTATTTTATGGTTCTCTACATCAATATAGGTTAATTTAATGTTGATTAGGTCTTTTAACCGTACATTTTGATCTATTTTAAATTTATAAGCATCTGATTTAGCAACGAATACTTTCAATTTACCTTCTTTTGCTTTAACATTTATTTTTCTTTTTCCTTTTTTAGGATTTGACGGTAGTACTAATGGTTCAGCCGTGTGTTTTGAAAAAGGAACGTTTTCGATTTCAATTGTAATAGGGTCTTCTACATAGAAATACCTATCTGAAACTTCATCAATTATATCCTTATTTTTAGAATAAAGCCATGATTCATCAAAAGTAATCCCAGTAATTGACATTCCAAGGTCTAAAAGCGTTTCTTTCAAAGCTTCTGGTCTAATCCCTCGCATTTTAAGCGATTGCAAGCTCCAAGTCCTAGGGTCGTTCCATCCTTCGTATTTACCACTTAATATGTTATTTCTTGATTGAGTTTTACTTAAATTCATATTTGGAAACTTAATTCTACCGTAATGCAAGAATTCCGCTTTTTTCCAGTTAAAATGCTCCCAGATAAATGCTTCGATTATATCTTCTTTTACCAAATCTGCGCCTCTTAAGATATGTGTAGCGCCTATTAAATAGTCGTCGATTGCCCAGGAAAATTCTAACATTGGCCAAACAATGTATTTATTTCCAACCAGTGGGTGATTCGCTTCAGAAATTCTCATAATTATTTGGTCTCTTATTGCAGGATCTTTTTGGGCCATTCCCGTTTTTAATCTAACTACAACTTCTGTTTCATGGTACTTACTTTTAATCATGTTGTTCCATTCTTCTAAGTTTATATCTATTGATTGATCTCTATGAGGACAATTTTTTTTCTGTTTTTTATATTTCTCCCTAAACTCATTTGCACTACAAAAACATACATATGCCATATTATCCTGAATTAGTTTCTCACAATATTCGTAGTAAAGTTCTAACCTATCACTCTTGTAATATATTTTAGAATAATCAATCCCCAACCACTTTAAACCATCTTTTATCAAGTCGTAAGCTTCAGGAAGCACATATTTTGCTTTAGGGCTATCTCTCAAAGATTTTGGACTCCCTATTGTGTCATCAAAGAATAAGATTAATTCCCCGTTATACCGCTTGATATATGCGCTGTTTAGAACTATCATTCTCGCATTTCCAATATGTAAAGCACCACTTGGATATGGTGCTAAACGCATTACGATTTTATCGTAATTTTGCGTATTTAGTAACTCTGGCAATTCTTTTTTCTCTTTCTTAGTTTCTTTTTTCTCTAAAGCAGATGGATCCAATTCAAGTAATTTCTCTTTTTGTACTTCTAAAGTTATTTTAGTAATTTCGATAATCGTTTCATCTAATAAAGGTTTAATCAGTTTAATTTGAGATCTTAATTCAGGCTTTTGGCTCATTATTTTACCCATAATTGCCTTTATATTAGGTTTTCCCCCGAATTTCACCGCATTTGTAAGACCAAAAACCCATAATAACTTTTTTATTTCATCAATATCCATTAAAAAAATCACGCATTAACGATCCTTATTTTCAATTCTAAATTTAAAGCTATTTGAGTATTAATAATAAAGCTTATCAAAAAAAATAAATCTTTATTAAGAGAATATTAGCAAATAAATAAATCGGAGTAAATAATAAATAAGAGAATTTCTGGTGTTCGAAAATTTTTTATCGCGGATATATACTAATTAGATTAAAAGTTATTGGTACTGAATGGGAAGTCGTTGAGAGATTGAAAGGTTTAAAGTCAACCATTCCCGATGAAGATTGGAAAGTAACATATGTAACCCCTATTTATGGCGGTTGGGATTTGGTAGTAGAATGCACATTTACTAAACTACAAGAATTAGATAAAATCGTGACTTTTATTCGCGTTAACGAAGAATTATCTAGTTGGATTGAAGAAACTACTACATTAGTGTCTAGCAAACCTGATTATCCCAAATAAATTAATTAATAAGTTTAATATATTTCTCATATTTTAATTCAAATTCAAATTCAAGATTAAAAGACACAAATATGAAAGAGTTAACTAGTAAAGAGTATTCTAATAAAGTTTTGGGCTCGTGGTTAGGGCGAGTAGCGGGAGATTTTATAGGTGCCCCAGTCGAATTTGTACCGTACCCAACAATTATAGAAAAGTATGGAATTATCGAATATTTTCCTGAACCTATTGATTTAGATTATGTTAATGACGACGAAATGTATGAAATCTGCGCACTTGTTGCCCTTGAAAAACGCGGAAGCGAAGTCACAGCGAAAGATATTGCTCAAGAGTGGGTAAATCTTTTATACACATTAAATTTCACTGCTGAAAAAATAGCTATAAAAAATCTAAATTCAGGAATTTGGCCACCTAAGTCTGGCACTCATAATAATTATTATTACGATGCTATTGGAGCACAGATGCGGGCAGATATTTGGGGTCAAATTTCCCCTGGATGTCCCGAAGTAGCTAAAAAATTTGCAGAAATGGATGGATCTATTTCACATGCGGGTATTGGTATCGAAGGCGAAATTTACTTAGCAGTTTTAATTTCTCACGCGTTTTTTGAAGAAGATATTAGGTTAAATATCGAGAATTCTCTCAAATTTCTCCCTTCTAATAGTGAGAGTTATTATACTCAAATGGTAGAAAAAGCAATTAACCTGTATGATCAATTTCCAGATAACTTTAGAAAAGCAAGAGAGAATTTAATTAATTATTGGGACGATGTAAGAAAAAATAAATTGGCGTTAACGGGTGTTAAAGGCTCTCAATCAGAATCTTTACTTCAAAAAAAAAGAAGAAGGTTTTTACATACTAAAACTTCAGGAGTACATGTTTTACCTAATATTGGAATTATTATTCTTTCTTTATTATTTGGAGCTCAAGATGAGAAAGACCCACTTGGCAAATCAATTTGCATTGCCGCTATGATGGGACTTGATACCGATTGTAACTGCGGAAATATAGGAGCGGTTTTAGGCGTTCAATTGGGAGCTGAGAACATACTTCCTAAATGGAAAGATCCTCTACAAGACACATTTGCTACTTATGTAAAAGAGCACGAAAAGTGGAAAATAACTGAATTAGCACAACGAATTACTAATGTAGGTAAACTTATTGTGAAAGATAAGTGCAAAGATCAAGTTAAGATTTTATAAGAAATTCTTGATTTTTTTAATCTATTCATGGTTGATTATTCTTATTAATATCTAACAATTTCAAAATATCGTTTATGTTAATGTAGCTTAAATCTTGAACAACCATATCTGCATCTAAAAGATCTATGTTACAATGTGTTGTTCTTAAAGCGATAACGCTCATTCCTGCCTTCCGTGCGGCAGTTATGCCAACAGGGGCGTCTTCAATTACAAGGCAATTATCTACTTTAATATTTAATTTTTCAGCGGCTATTAAAAATACATCGGGTGCTGGCTTCCCATTTTTTACTTCTGCTGCTGTTATGATTACATCAAAGTAATCTTTTATACTTAATGTTGACAATAATAGATCTACATTTTCAGGTGGTCCACTTGAGCCAACGGCTAATTTAAAATTACGAGCGTGAAGAACCTTTATTAAAACCAGCGCCCCTGGCAAGGGTTTTAACCCATCTTTAACCATCTCTCGATAATACCGTTCCTTAAGGTTTGCCCATTTTTCAACAACTTCTTGTTTGATCTTTGGACCTACTAATTCCCGAGTAATTGAAATAGATTGCTGACCAAAAGTGAGGTTAAAAAATCTTTTGGAAAACTTAACTCCTATCTGTTTGGCTAATTTTACCCAACTTTCATAGTGGATAGGCCCAGTATCCGCCAATACACCGTCCATATCGAATATTACGCAATAATTTTCGAACATGTTTTTATCTTTAAACATTTCTTAATAAATTATAATAGAGAAATAAAGTATTTTAAGTATTATTCACGTTTATAATTATTATAGGAAAAGCAGTAAAGCTTAGCCCAGTAGTCGAGTGGATAAGACGCTTGCCTGCGAAGCAAGTGATCAGGGGTTCAATCTTCTCAAAAATTCTTTAAGAAGGAATAATTCCCCTCTGGGCTACTTTATATCTATTCTATGTAGTTTAATACTTCTTTAATAGATTTTATTTTTATTAAATTTGGTAAATCGATTTCTCTTTCAAAGGGAAATTCGTATTCTCTTTCTTTTAAGATGAGTTGCATGCCTGCCCTATAAGCACCAACAGCGTCGGCAGCTTCGTCACCCACCATCATACAATCCTTTGCATCGTCTTTATTTAATCCCATTTTCTTTAATGTATAGAAAAAAATGTCTGGATTGGGTTTTCTTTTACCAAACTTTGCAGAAGTAACGATCGCATCGAAGTAATGCTTCATTTCATTATTTTTGAGTAAATTTTTTATAGTTTTATGGTTCGGATGGTTTGAAATAAGACCTATTTTTAGATACGAGGATTTAGATAGTGATTCTAAGGTATATCTCGTTTCTTTATAGGGTTTCCATTCTTCTTCTTCACAAGAATGATAAATTTCAGCTAAATTTTCTATAAACTCTTCTTTAACATTCTCGTCTTTAATATTATAACCTCTTTCTTTTAACGCAGTTAACACGCTTTTGAATAATAGTGTAGTTGGAAATTCTTCCTTCGTTTTTAATGACGATTTAAAAAAGATATTTCTTTTTCTGTTGAATATTTTAATAAAATTATCTATTTCTTTTTCTTCTATAATTTTCTCTTGTTTTAAAATATCAAGTGATTTCAATAATCCACGATTAAAGCAATCGTAATATTTTTCAATTGACGGATTCTCAAAGGAAAACAGTGTAAAACCAAAATCAAATATCAATCCTTTTACTCTCATTCTATATATATTAATAACTTAAATCAATATTAAACTATCTCTCTCAGAATTTAAAACGGAATTTTTTCTTTATATTAATTAATTAATAGATAAGTAATTTTTAAAATCAAACTTTAATTATTATTAGAATAATGTCAATGGATAAATGGCTGGACGATAAAGATACCGCTGAGGAAAAGAAATTAAGAGAGGATATATACGTCAAATTGTCTAAAGAAGAAAGAAAAGATTTAAAAGTTCAAAAGATTCGTAAAATAGTCAGGAGTTTTTGAACAGTGTTATTGAATTTAAGGATTGGTTAATTAATAGATCTTATTTAAAAGGAGATTTAGAAAGAATAGAAACATGGGTCGCAAATTTATATCTAATTCTTACTGCCAGTTTAGAACAACAAAAAGAAGCTTCGGGAGAATTTGGAAAAAGAAATTTGATTAATAATTATAAATCTATTCCGGTCAATTTTTTAGATGAAAAGACGCGAATAGCTTTAAATAAGAAACTTAAAAACACGACGAGAACGAATTCAGATAACTACTATTTAAGAAAATTAAAAAATCTAGTAAAAGAAAAATTAAAAGAAGCGGAATATTATGAAATTTTAAGAGAAATATTAGATAGTTGATGTTGAAGTTGAAAATTATTTGCCCAATTGCAGGGGTTGGAAAAAGATTACAACCATTTACTTATTCAAAACCCAAAGCTTTTCTAAAAGTTGCTGGAAAAAGGCTAATCGATCACATACTTATAAAGTTAAAAAGTACTTTTCCTAAAGGAACTGTTATAGTTTTTATAGTAGGGTATAAAAAAAGGCAGATTACTGAATACCTAATTGAGCACTTTTCAGATTATTTCAAGATTCAATTTATCGAACAGAAACCTCTAGGATTTTCGTCTGATACGCCTTTTTTCAGCGGTCTTGGAGACGCAATATTATTAGCCAAGGAATTTGCTATTAACGACGATTGTTTTATATTTTTAAGTGATAGACTACCAATGGAAGATTATTCTTCTATTTTATTAACTTATCATCAAGGAAATTGCGATGGAGTTATCAATATTAAAAAGGTTGAGAACCCTCAATTCTACGGAGTTACAGTATTAGACACTAATGATTTTATAACTAAAATTGTTGAAAAACCACAAGTTCACATTTCTGATTATGCCGTTTCCGGTGCTTATCTTTTTGGAAAGAAATCTGTTTCTAGATTATTTGAGCTTTTAGAGGAACAGAGTAAAATAAAGATAGTAAATGGAAAAGAACATCAATTTACACCCATAATCGAACAACTTATAGAAGAGGGAGTAAAGCTTAAGGGTAACATAATGCAGAAAGAGATCTTAGATTTTGGAAGGCCAGAAACGTTACTTGAGGGAAATCGTTATTTATTGTCTGAGAGTAAATTAAAAGATCCTCTTTACGAAAGCATGTTCAAATCAGGAAATATACTAGACTCAAAAATAGTACCTCCTGTGTTGATTGGAGAAAATGTAAGAATTAAAAATTCAATTATAGGTCCAAATGTTTCGATTGGGGACGATCTAGAATTAGAAAAATGCATTCTCTCCGAATCAGTAATAGGAGATGGCGTGTTATTGAAGAAAATTATCTCTTCTAACAGTATTATCGGCGATTACTCAATTTTAGAAGATTTAATAAAAAATAATATAACTATTGGCGACTCTACTTACATTACAACTTCAAATATGAAGTCATTTTAAAAAAAAAGAAAATAAATAATTAATTGAATTGTGGTTTTTTATCTTGCCAAGGAGCGATTTCTTCAAAAGCTTTTGAAACCTGCAGAACTGTTTTTTCATCATAGCGCTTACCAACAATTTGCATTCCAATTGGTAAACCAGATTTGGTCCAACCTGATGGAATTGAAGCAGCTGGTAACCCAGTCATATTAAAAGGATATGTATATGTGACCCAATCCATAGTACTTAACGTTTTTTTACCTATTGTTGGAAATGTTGTCCCTGTATCTGACCAGCCAGGTTTAAAGGCAGCACAGGGAGTTGTTGGTGTAATCAGTATATCATAATTTCTAAAATATTGATACATAACTTCGTAAACTCGCTTTCTTTGTTCTCTAGCTTTCCCAATATTCATAGAACTAGTATCTAAGCCTAATTCTATTATAGACTTTAAATCTATGCTAAGATCTTCGTGTCTATTATTATAAGCTTTTTGTAAGTCATAGGCATAACCTATACTAGCAAAAGTTTTAAATGCCATTCCTGGGTTTTTTATTTTTAATTTAGCTTCTTCCACATCCCAATCATATTGTTCAAACTTTTGAATACCATTAAGAACACTCTCATTAACTTCATCTTCAAGAGCTTTCCCAAAACCTAAGGTCATTGAATAACCAATCTTTATTTTTTTAGGTTTTTCTTCAAGTATTTTTACATAATCGATGTTATCGTCAGTTAAAGAATTTTTGTCAGCAGGATGATAACCTTTCATTACATTTAACATTAAAGCAGCATCTTTCACGTATTTAACAATCGGTCCATAATGATCCATTGACCAAAATGCAATAGTATCGTGTGGGTATCGCGGAATGCGTCCAAATGTCGGTTTTAACCCATAAACTCCACAACAACTGCTGGGAACCCTAATTGAACCTCCTCCATCTGACCCTAAAGCTAAAGGCCCCATTCCAGCTGCAACAGAAGCTGCTGCGCCTCCACTTGATCCTCCAGAATTTGTCTCTCTATCCCATGGATTTTTTGTTTCTCCAAAAATCTTATTATTTGTAAGAGCAACGTGTCCGAATTCAGGTGTATTTGTTTTTCCTAGTATAACACACCCTGCTTTTTTCAATCGTTTTACAACAATTTCATCATCTTCAGGAATAAAATTCTCGTGCAACAATGAACCATAAGTAGTTCTAATCCCTTTTAATAGCATTAGATCTTTAATTGATGTTGGAATCCCATGAAGCAATCCTAATTTTTCTCCCTTTTTAACAGCGTCATCCGCATTTTTTGCCATATCTCGGGCTAAATCGAATGTTGTGGTACAATAAGCATTAATTATTGGGTTTATTTTTTCAACTCTTTCAATTATAGTTTCAGTAATTTCAGTAGATGTGAGTTCTTGCGTCTTAATTTTTTCTCGCATCTCGTAAGCTGGCATAAAACAAATTTCTTCTTTATTCAAATTTTTATCACCTTAAATTTAATTAAATGATTTCAATATTAAATCGAAAATAAATATTGTTATTGATATCTAATATTTAATCGAGGTATTTTGAATAATTGCAAGTTTTGTAATATTTTAAACAGATACAAAAATCTTAAATCAAATTTTTAAATTAAAGAAAATATTTATTTTTCAATTTATTATAGAAGATATTCTATTGTAAAAATTTTACGTAAAAACTTTTTGATGGTAAAGTGAAACAAAAACAAAAAATTATTTACTCAATTGTTTTGTTAAATTTCTTTATATTTAATTGTTGCCTTAATTTCAATGTTAAGGCACAGGATCCCGGATATAGTATAGGGTTTAACGAGGGAACGGAATTAATTTGGGAGGTAACGCAATTAGATTTAAGCAGCTTTAGAGAAGTATTTGGAGTTGATCCCAATTTTGAGTTAGAAGATCAAATAAGAATGGTTATTAGAAGCGTTGAAGAATCTCATGTGCTTTGGATAATAGAAGTATCTTTTTGGGATTACAAAACTGATTGGGGTGTGGATGGAGAATCGAGGTCTTTCCATATTGGAAAGTACCCTATAAATTACAACGATTATAATTTCTGCCTTACTCCAATTGACGATTACTTGGACGAAGTTATGGACAATTTACCATCGGAGTATTATAGAATTGGGTATTCGATATTTAAACAGGGAAGAAGTGATACTGGAAAGGATTATGTATGGGAAAAAGAATTTGATACTAGAGGAATTATTGCAATTGAAACTTATTACGATGAATTTGACCAAGTTATAGTAAGGACGGAAGGAACGTTTCGTTTCGGATTCGGAATCCCTTCTGGCACCTATTTTATAGGATTTTCAATAGTGGCTATTATTGCTATAATATTCATTTCTTTGAAAAAGAAAAAAATTAGAACTACTTCTATATAATATAATCATCAATATGATATTCTTTTTTTAAAAAATATTTAAAAATTTCAATTTAAGGAATTTTTATATCAAAATGTTGAAAGAATAATAAAGTATTAACTTAAAGTCAAAAGTTTTATAGGAATTAACCGTGCGAACTTAAAATTTAAAGTCTTTTTGCCATTTTTTATATCCAATCTGCCAAAGCTTTAGTCTAGGTTTATTTACTTTATTGTCCACTTCAATACCAGACTGAGGATTACCCATCACTTTATGATAACGAGCGTAGTATTCCTCTGCGCTTGAATTCCCTTCAATCAAATTTAAAATAGCTTTTTCTGTGAAATATAAAATTAAATCTGGTTTAATATCGGGCACCTGTTTCGTCATCTTTAGCGATTTTTCATTCTTTTTGAATAAAAAGAAGTTTAGTTTGATATTCGCATCATCAATGGATTGCTCAGTGATACTATATTCCCAACATGCATTTACATGTAAATGTCTCATTAAATCTAATTGATTTGGAAAAAATTCTTTTAATTTTGTATATAATTTATCAGGTTCCATTGTGTATGAAATTTATTTAATTTTTTCTAAATTCAGCGGAGTACCATCATAAATATATTTACCATAAACTAACTCTTGAGGATAATATTTACAACCTGCTGGATAAGCAGAATCTTTAATTCCTCCTAAAGAAACCGTAATATCAACAAGCATAGGTCTTGCATTAATATAAATATTTGCAGCTTCTAATTGATTCTTAAAAACCTCAATATTATTCAAATTGGAAGTGTAAACTACTGCCCTCATACCATAATTACTGGCATTTGCTAATCTAATTGCATCTTTCATATCTTTGGCTTTAGTAATAGAACGGACAGGTCCAAAAGCCTCTTCTCTCCATAAAAACGGAGCCTTAGATAAATCTTCACACAATTCTGGTTTAATTTCAACCAGAGTCGGCGTATAAAATAATCCATAGTCTTCTCCTGTATCAATTTTTTCACCACCAGTATATATTTTAACATCATATTCTTTAGCATCAGCCACCATCACTTCCATCATCATTAGTATACGTCGACTTCCTAATGGTCCAATATCAACAGTGGGATCTGTGGGGTCTCCATATTTTAATTTCTCAATTTCTTTTATTAGACATTCTGTATATTCATCATATATATCTTGGTGGACTATAATTCGCTTCATTGAGAAACATTGTTGACCTGAATTGGTGTAACTTGCCACAGCATTCCATTTTGCTACCTTTTCTAAATTAACATCATTCATTACTATTCCAGCATCATTTCCTGCGCACTCAAAGAAGAATTGTTTAAAAGGTTGAGTATACATTGTGACACCCATTGATTTATCTGAAGTTTTTTTCAGCATCTTTCCATATCTCACAAGAATATCTTTTGCAGTATGTGAAGAGGTAATCGTCATAATAATCTTGATTAATTGAGATTTAAGAAATTCATCTACTGCCCATTCTCCAGGAGCTATAACCAAATCTAATGCATCTAAACCCGGAAAATCCATATCTTTCATGGTGGAATAGGCCTCTAACATGGTTAAGGGGCATGCGGTAGATGGTTTAACAATCACACCATTTCCTACCAAATAATTAGCACCCATCTGATAAAGGGGAAGGCTAATAGGTGTGTTACGAGGAGAAATACAAGCAGCTAATCCGTGTGGAATGTATTTTATTATTACATTTTTCTCTCCTTCAATACCAGTTAATGGTCTGTCTTCTATAAACTGATGATACCAATCGCAAAATTTGAATCCTGTTAGAACAATTGATAATTCCCATTCCGAATATTTGATTGGTAATCCACCTTCCGCTACAACTAAATCTTTTAGTTCTTTCTTTTTAAATCGCATTTTACCTGCATATTTAGAGAGAAGTTGAGCACGTTCAAAGAAGTCCATTTCTCTTAATAAATGTTGATTTTTGTGTACTTTTTTTATTTTTGCTTGAACTGTTTCCGGTGTGTCAGCAGGGATAGTTCTTATAACTTCACCCGTATATTTATTCTTGATTTCTAATTCTTTTACTTTTGACATATTTCCATTTTACCTTTATATTTTAGCTTTATTCCAACTTTAAAATTTACCTTAAAAAAATTATTACATAATATTGTTATTATGTATCGTTCTAATCTTCGAGAATACCAGCAGTTTTAGCAAATCTTCCATAACCCATATCAATTAAGGTTTGCGTTCTTTTATGCAAAACAAAATCAATCCATCCTTTTTCCTCGTCTGGTTCATTGTAAAAATGTCCAAAAAGTTTTGTATATTCCACTTTCGTTTTTGTTTGGATTAATTTTTCAATAGCCTTGCTCGAGAGCGCTAGTTCCAAATCAGGATTGACCGCATTTCCCGGTTTTATTTCGATCCCGTGCCCATTACATAATACATTAAAAATGTCTACAGGAGATTCATCATCATATGCTCCAAATGAATCATAAATTGCAAAATCAAAGTTTGATCCATAAACTAAATCAGAAAAAATCTCAGGATATTGTACCAGAAATGCTGTATAATTTTTCGTTATTTCAGTCTTGTATTCATTAATTGCACTTGATTTCATTTAATCACCCTAATTCCAATTTTCTTTTTTTTCTTTCCATTAGCATTTATAAAATCTTTATACCATTTTACAGTTATAGTTAATCCCTCCCTTATAGGTGTTATTTTATATCCTAACTTTTCTATAGCAGATTCTGAAGAGAATACCCAATTATAATCCATTCCAATTATCATATCAGGTGTAATATAAGGGACTCTTTTTTTTGAAAAAATAGTTTTAGATTTACATAATCTAGCATAGATCACTCCGAGCCATTTTGGGAAATGTCGGGGTTTCTTAACTCCTACTATCTCGGCGATTAAATCAAGATAATCTCCAATTTTCATATTCTCTCCCCCTAAAACGAATCCTTGACTATATAAATCGTCTCTACCAATAACGCTAGCCATTCCATTTATTACATCATCTAAATAACACATGCAAAAAACAGATTCTCCTTTACCAGGAAGTCCTAAGAACTGCCCAGCAACTATGTCAAAAACCATTTCTCCATAAATGTTGAAGTCACCTGGACCATAAACAAAACCAGGATAAAATATGACTGATTTAAGTCCTTTTTCAATATATTCCTTTATTTTCTCACGTCCAAGATATTTTGTTTTCTCATATTCATTTATGAAAAAATCTACGTGTTGAAAGTTTTCATTCCTTGGTTCAGTGCTATTAACTGGATTTGGTCCTAGTGCTCCAAAAGAGCTCATATACATAAGAGGAACATTATTTTCTAATGCTACTTTAGCGATATTTTCAGCACCTAGAACATTAATGTTATAATAAGAATCCTTATCCTTTGCCCAAACCTTTACATAGCCAGCTAGATGATATATTAAATCAATATCTTTTATTACTCTGTATAGACTATCGATATCTTGCACATCTCCGACGATGTACTCAATTTTATTTAACTCTTCAAATGGAGTTATGTTACTACTCTCCCTTACTAAAAGTTTTAAGTTATGTCCTAGTTGATGCAGTTTTTTAACTAATGGAACGCCAATAAATCCCGTACCACCAGTCACTAATATATTTGCCATCGCAAAAAGATAAGTAATTTTATTCAAATTTTTAATATTTAAAATCATTAAATTTGGTTTTTAAAGCTTCTCAAAATATTAGGGTTTGTCACCCTTAAGAGTATGGAAAATAGGAGAATTAGAATTTTTCATTTTATACAATTTGCTTCTTTTTTAGCTTAAATTTTAATTGAAAAAAATAATAATAAAATTATTGACTTAAACAAAATTCTTAGTTAATTTGCTAAATTTCAACATGTTAAAGAAGAATAGAGGGAATTTTCTTTCACAACTTCAATTACCTTTTTCAGAAACCCCCCTCGATCTATTGGAAGAAATATTTCATATTCTTCAAGTTAAATATGGATTAACGAGAAATTCTAACCAAAAACTTGTAGATTTGGGGGCGGGGAATGGGCAAATAATCATTTATTCTGCTTTAAATTACGGAATAAAGTCATTTGGTATTGAAATTAATGGGAATTTAATTCTTGAAGCAAAACTAAAAATAGCAATCATAAAAAGAGAAAAGAAATATAAGAAAAAGTTATTTCGCAAAATTAAATTAATAACTAAAGACTTTTTCAACATTTCTCTAAAAAATTATGACTTTATTTATATTTTTTCCTTGCCTACAATGCAAAAATTCTTAAATCACGTGTTTTTAACAGCAAAAACAGGAGCAATCGTCATATCTTTTAAATACCCGTTGAATAATTTTGAGAAAATTCTGAAATTGTCATATAAATTAGAGTTAAAGGATGTCCAGCAAGATATTAATACGTATTATTATGTTAAATTATAAAAAATTAATCAATTTTAATTTATCTCTGCTTTATTTCTAATTAAGATTATTAAAATGTAATATTCTGATATTACCCTGGTATGTAAGGAATTCCGTGAAATGAGTGTTTCACGATTTAAAAATAATAAAAAATCTTTATCTCTTTAAAAAAAGTATATAATTTAGAAGGTTACATACCATCCCACGATATTACATATTTTAATTCTTCGGGCTTCTCAATATTTGGCTCTGAAAACGCCCATTTTCCACCTATTCCGCCTTCTTTCGCACTCAGATCAAAGTGACATACAGCAATCCCAATATCGAGACGTACAAATTTGTTATAAATCAAACCTTTTTTATCTTTTGAAAACCTTACGTAAAAATGAAACTTATCAGCGTCCAGCTCTTTTATTATTCTCCATGGCTGCTTATTACCTGCAGATGGGCCAAGACGAACCATTTCTAGTAAAGTTGCATATTTACCAATATTTTCTTGAGAAAGAGTAGTAGAGAAATCTCGTTCAAAAAAAAGCTGATCCCATGGATACCTTGCGTTAGCTTTTACGAACGAACGGATTATTTTTTCTTTTGCTCTTCTAGTTTCTGCGGGGTGTCCTACAGGTGTAATTGCGGGTACAACTTCGTTAGGTTCGCATTCGATTTTTTTAGAAAAAAGACTTTGATTAAAAAAACCTCCTAACCAACATGTGCCTAAATTCATATCAGTTGCAGATAAAATAATAGCTTCTAAAAGATAACCATAATTTTCCCGGTCATAATCAGATTTTTCAACTGCTCCAACAATAAATTCTTGGGCGCCCTTTATTAAACCATAGGTTCCCAATTTTTTCTTTTCATCCGGGTCAAATTCTGGCATACCTATTAAATCAAATCGACAATTTCCAGCAATCTCGCTAAACGGACTTTTAAAATTACGCAATTTTAAAATTTCATAGAGCTTTTCCTTTATTTGTTCTTCAAGTAACCGTTTAGAATAAGTTCTCCAAGATGTCCGGTGCTTTATAATATCAATTATTGATTTGGAGAATACCATAACATTTCATAATCATTAATATTATATATATTAATAAGAAAAATTAGGAAAGAAAAAGAAAATATCACTATATTGAATAAACAAAAACTATGTAGAATCAACAAATTTAAATATTATATTTTCTTTAAAATTATTAACTAAATGAATTGTAGCCTATCTATTTCGCGATTGTTAAAGTTACGCTCAATTTTTGAAAATAAAAAACTCTCAAGTTAAAAATGAAGATATTATATATAAATCCTGCTCGTTTACAGTCGGGATTAGACTCAATAATTACGGGTTCGCCCCTAAGTTTAATTTCAATAGCTGCTATGGTACCAGAGCACGACGCAAAATTGTTTGATTTTAAGGTAGATAAATATCGTGAAAAGCGATTTCGTAGCGAACTAAATCGGTACGACGTAGTAGCTATTACAAGTATGACCCCTCAGATTTACTCTGCATTAGAAGTTGTGAATATGGCTAAAGAACAAGGATGTAAAACAATTTTAGGAGGATATCATCCTACATTAGTACCTGAATTCGTAGCTAAGCATGAATATGTAGATTTTACCGTTCGAGGAGAGGGAGAACATACCTTTAAAGAGATTATTGATTATATCGATGGCAACAAAAACAATGTTTCGATAAAAGAAATTGATGGAATATCCTACTTAAATAAAGATGGTAAAATAATCCACAATAATGAGCGACAATTGGAATGCAATTTAGATAATTTTCCGATGCCTCGCAGAGATCTTTTAAAAGGGAAACTTTACACGTATTTAGGAACAACAACTCAACAAGTTGAGACTTCTCGAGGTTGTCCACACAATTGCAAGTTTTGTTGTATTATAAAGATGTGGCGAAATTCGAATCAACCTATTACTTACAGAACTAAATCAATTTCAAGAATTATGCGAGAAATTTATGATGTAGATTGGAAAAACGACTTTATATTCTTTTGCGAAGATAATTTAACCATAAATGTAAAACGAACGCATAAAATTTTAGACACAATTATAAAGTCAGGTGTCCCAAATAAAATGCACTTTTCCTGCCAATCACGGGTTGATACATTGTATAGAAACCCTGTATTAATCGATAAACTTTATAAAGCTGGATTTAAGCAAGTATTTCTAGGAATTGAATCAGTACATCAACAAAGTTTAGATGCCATGAATAAGAAAAATACAACGCCAGCTATGGTTCAAAAAGTGGTAAAAAGCCTACGAGATAAAGGTATATCCATCTTTGGAGGGGTTATTATTGGCTTCCCAGGGGAAACAAAACGGATGGTCCGGCAAACTATCCAGTATGCAATTGACTTAGATTTAGATGTTGTTCAGTTTACACCGATTACCGCTTTTCCTGGAACCGATTTTTACGACGAAATGAAAGAAAAGGGCATGATAACTACTAATAATTACAAGTTTTACGATTTGTTTCATCCAATGATGAGAACTGAAGAATTGTCGTCTAAAGATTTTCTTCAATTAGTTGCTGAAGCTTATGCTGCTTTCTACTTAAGAAGTTGGATTATAAGAAGAGCAAAAGAGTATATGAATCCGTTTGGAAAATTTAATTGGATGGTTTCATGTATGGGTAGATTAATTAAACAAGGAGTTTTAGGTGGATTGGGCATGTTGTACACCCAAGGAATTACCACCAAAATTATATCTGACGAATTAAGGAATCCAGAGGAATTAATGAAGGATATTTATCTTTCCAGCGAAAACCCAATTGTAAAAGCCTCCAAACAAAATAATGAACCCAAAATTTTAAAACACGATAATGTTAGAGAAGAAATAAGTGAACAAACTTAATTTCTTTGATACTATCGGAAATATTCTTTTTATATATATTAGTTTTATCCAAAACCTTTTTTTAAATTCGTTTATTTATTCAAATGATTATTTATCATGGAAGAAGTAATTCCCGGTATATTTTTAATTAAAGAAAAAAGTAGTTTTGAGCGAATTAAGCCTTCAGAAAACATTTATGTTATAGCAGGTCCTGATGGATTAATCTTTGACGCTGGTTTTGGTAATAAAAAGGTTGTAAAATTCCTTATTAAAGAAATTAACACAATAGAAAAGATGTATAGGGATAACAAAGAAGATTTTAAAATAACGCGAATCCTTGTGTCTCATGGCCATCCTGATCATTTTGCAGGATTAAAAAGAATAAAAAATTCACTTGGAGTTAAAATTGTCCTAACAAAGAAAACAGCTGATATTATAAAGAACAAAAAAAGTTTTATGAAATCGTTTAACTCAGATAGTTATGAAGATTATCTAATCATACAAAAAGGGTTTCGGTATAGAATAAGGAGCTTCTTAGAAAAACTTATGTTTAGCTTTTTTTTTAAACGGATATATGGCCTTTCTTTTATTGCCAACCCTGATGAAATTATTAAAGCCAATACTGAAATTTCAATAAACGGTGAGATTTGGAAGATATTTTCATCACCTGGTCATGCAGTAGACCATATCTCTTTATACAACGAAGAAAAGGGAGTTCTACTTTCTGGAGATAATGTTTTATCAAAAACTACTTGGCTTGGCCCTCCAAATTGCAACATAGCCGATTATATTGAATCTGTTGAGACAATTCAGAAATTACCAAACCTTAAAATTATATTAACTGCTCATGGAGCCCTTATAAATAACCCAAGAGAGCGAACTATTGAGATATTAAAGCATAGAAAAGAACGAACCCAGCAGGTATTAGATCTTGTTAAAGAATTTACTGAAAATGGGACATCTCCTGATGAGATCATTCAAAAATTGTATCCAAATAAAAAAAAAATGCGAACCGAAATCGCTCGTGGATGGGTGTGCCTAACGTTAAAGATGGTCGAAGAACAAAATGTTATAAAACGAATAGAAGGTAAGAAAGAGATAAAGTTTTACCCTACAAATAAATTATAATTTGTTAGCTAAATTATTATTATCTTAAATATTGAAAATTTCAATTTAATTTTTTATAGGTGAAAAATCTGAAAAAAAATCTGAAAATTACTATGATCGGAGCGGGAAGTATTGTATTTGGGCAAAATATCCTCACAGACATCCTTACACATCCTGCTCTAAGAGAAGATACTCTCATTTGTCTAGAGGATATCGATCCGACTCGTTTAGATTTAATGTATAAATTAATGCTGAAGTATAAAGAATCAAATTCTGAAAAGTTGGAGGGCGTGTCGTTTGAGAAGACAACTGACCTTAGAAAAGCTATCACTAACGCCAAATACTTAATCAGTGCTATTCATGTGGGTGGACTAAATGCTTTTAGGCTCGATATAGAAATCCCATTTAAATACGGTGTCACTCAGTGCGTAGGGGATACTCTCGGTCCAGGAGGAATATTTCGATTTTTACGCCAATCCACAGCACTTAAGAAAATAGTTGAATTAATCAAAGAAGTTGGATATAATTCTGAATTAAAACCCTTATTACTTAACTATGCTAATCCAATGGCAATGAATACCTGGTACTCTAATTCCATTTATCCTGATTCAACTATAGGACTATGCCATGGCGTACAAGGAACAGCAGCACTATTACGGCATTGGATAGGAGTAAAACGTGTAGATTTCAGTTATTTATGTGCGGGAATCAACCATATGGCTTGGTTCTTAAATGCTTGGTTCAAAAACCCTACTGATCCAAATAAAACTTGGAAAAATGTATATCCGTTATTATACGAAGCCTACAAAAAGAACCCTGAATTAGCTGGAAGTGAAAAACTCCGTTGGGATATGATGGAAGCTACTGGATATTTTATGACTGAATCCTCAGGGCATCTAAGTGAATATTTACCATATTACAGAAAAAGGAAAGGTTTGCTCGAACAATTTAAAGGTGCTGAAACTTTCCATAACAGCCTAATACACGGAGAAGTATTAAGATTTGATAAAATCGAAGCGGACAAACTAGAAAAACGTCTAATTAGACGAATTGAACGAAAAAGACTTAAATTAAAAAAGACTCCTACCGATGAATACGCTTCACATATTATAAACGCAATAGAAACGAACAAACCTTTCAGGTTTAATGGTAATGTAATTAACAAAGAAGGCGGTTTAATAACAAATTTACCAAAAGATTGCTGTATCGAAGTACCTGTATTTGCTGATTATCAAGGATTACATCCACAGGGTGGAATAAAATTGCCTACTGTCTGTCAAGCATTGTGTATATCAAACATTATGGTCCAAAAAGCGGCAGTTGAAGGCGCTCTTGAATTAGATCGAGAAAAAATTTATCACGCAGTATTACTCGATCCTAATACAGCAAGCGTATGTTCTCCAAAAGAAATTAGAGAAATGGTAGATGATATGTTTGATACCGAAAAAGAATGGCTTCCTCAGTTTGAAAGTTAAAAAAATTCTTTACTTGATGTTATAAAAATCTTAACCCTCTTTTAATTAAAAAGGCTTAATTTCAAATTTTCTTTATATTGCAAAGTGAAGTATCTGAATATTTTAACGAACCTTTCTTGAAAAAGAATAGAGTATTTTATCGACAATACCAAAATAATATTATTAAAAAGTGTAAAGGAAGAAATTCGCTAGTAGTATTACCAACTGGCTTAGGAAAAACAATTATAGGGATTTTACTTATAGGTAAAGCTCTAGAAAAATATTCAAAATCAAAGATAATTATTCTTGCCCCAACTAGACCTTTAGTTTCGCAACATAAAGCTTCATGTGAGGACTTTTTAAATATTGATTCTAATTTAATTACTTCATTTACAGGCAAAATTTCCCCTGAAAGGAGAATTTTACTTTTCAACAATTCTAAAATTATTGTATCGACGCCTCAAGTAATAAAAAACGATGTAGAAAGGGGACGATACGATTTGAAGCATGTTTCTCTAATAATTTTCGACGAAGCACACAGAACGAGAGGTAATTACGCCTATTGTTTTATTTCAAACGAGTATCTTAATACGTGTAAAGACCCGCTTGTTTTAGGGCTAACTGCATCTCCAGGAAAAAGTTATTTTCATATTCAACAATTGTGCAATAATTTGTTTATTGAGAATGTTATATTTAAAACTTACGAAGATAAAGATGTAAAACAGTATATTTACGATATTGACATGTATTTAGAATTTGTCGATTTACCTATTAAAGTTTTAGAGTTAAGTGCTATTTGGTATAACTTATTTGAGAAATTTCTAAGATTCTTTATCGAAAAAAAATTAATTCCACCCAATAAGCGTTATTACTCTAAGTTGGATTTCTTAGGAATATCGCGAGATTTAACGCTCTCTCTAAGGTATAATAATGGCTATTTACCCGAGTTATCAGAAGAAGAATACCAAGAAGCTCTTTATTTTCAATCTCCACGAATCATAGATTTAGTAAAAGAGAATTCGCTCAATATCGAATCGATTTATTCTTATAGTTCAAGCTGTATTTCTTTACTACATGGGAAAGATTTGCTAGAATCTCAAAATATCTCGTTATTTGAAACTTTTTTAGAAAAAATAGAATATAAATCTGGTCATGACATTCTTTCAGCTAAGAGAATTATTAATTCCGATCACTATAAGTTCATTAAAAACATTTTTGAGCAGGACAACCGTGATAATTACTTACATTCTAAAATTGAAAAGTTATTTTCAATTATAACTGAAGAAATCGAAGAATTTCATAATAATAAAATCATTATTTTTACTCAGTACCGAGAAATGGCAGAGTTGTTGAAAGTAAAACTAAAGGAACGCTTTGGAACTCAATTGAGCGCAGAAAAATTTATAGGTCAGTCAACCAAGATAAATGATATAGGCTTTTCACAATATCAGCAAGGAGAAATAATAAAACAATTTAAAGCTGGTGGGATAGACATTCTTGTGGCTACAAGTGTCGCAGAAGAAGGGCTTGATATTCCAAATGTCGATGCTATTATCTTTTACGAGCCCGTACCTTCTGAGATAAGGTTAATTCAAAGACGAGGTAGAACTGGACGACACGCCCCTGGAAGATGTTATTTGTTAATAGCTAGAGGCACTATAGACATCCCCTTTTACAAAGCCGCCGAGCGAAAAGAAATGGCTATGAATTCGGTGCTATCCGATTCAAAACAATTGGATTTATGTGATAAAGTTAACCGAGAACAGATATGCTTTAAGGTAGTTTCTAATAAAATTTCAGAATTAGATTTAATTAAAAATTATAAAGAACGGCGTAAAAGAGAAAAAGAACTTCTTGCAAATCGTTCCATTGAAGAAATCATTTCAGAACTTGATAATTTCGTCCAAAGCAATGAGTTTAAAAAATTAAAAGATTCTGGTGTAACTTTTTATTCCGATGTAATAGGTTTGGATAAATTGAAATTGAAAACTTCTATATTAAAATTAAAAGGAAATCAAGAAGAAAAAAAAAAAAATAAGAAAATGACAGAAAGAAAAATTTATTTAAATCATAACGTAAAAACGTTAATAAGAATTGCTAAAACTTATAGCGTAGACGGGAAAATGTCTCTTTCTGATTTTAAAGAATTTGCTGAAGAAGAAGATATAATTGAAAAGAGCTTCTTGGTATTCTTCTTCTGATAACTCGGGTAAATAGCCATTATTATACCTTAGAGAGAGCGTTAAATCTCGC
>JABUBN010000036.1_pt1 | contig 36195 bp, 33 predicted proteins | sample 7240341 | NCBI WGS metagenome assembly JABUBN01 (sample SAMN07256345, study PRJNA390944) | subsurface metagenome | isolation source: Methane hydrate marine sediment | place: Pacific Ocean: Eastern North Pacific, ODP site | reverse complement strand
GTGAAATAAGACATATCTATTTGATTAATATTATCTCTAATTTACTCTTTGTCAAGACTTGGATCACAGCGTGTCATTGCACAGCGATATTATTTTTTTCGCATACTCTATCATTCCGAGAATTACCGGAATGACAGAGTGATATGGAGTGCAATGAGTCGGTGTGAATAAACTTAATTAGAGTGATACAGGTCTAAAAAGTGGTAATTGTGTGTGTTCCGCTTGCAGTGTTGTAAATATCCGTAGTATTTTCTTGACAGTTTGGCTTTATTCGGTATAATTGATTGGAGAAATGTGATGTTAAAGCTTTTAACTAAAATTTTTGGTACAAAGATAGAGCGCGAGCTTAAAGATCTCTGGCCAATAGCTGATGAAATTAACAGTATTTATGAAAAATTACAGGGTATAGATTTACTAAAACAGACCGAGGATTTTAAAAAGAGGATCAGCCAGGGTGAATCCCTTGATGATATTCTACCCGAAGCATTTGCCTCAGTCAAAGAGGCATGCCGAAGACTTCTTGGAAAAAAATGGCCTGTGGTTGATATAGAAACAGAGTGGAATATGGTGCCTTTTGATGTCCAGTTGATTGGTGCAATCATTTTGCATCAGGGAAAGATCGCTGAGATGAAGACTGGTGAAGGTAAAACACTCGTTGCCACAATGCCTCTGTATCTAAATGGGTTGACTGGAAAGGGTGCGCATCTAATTACAGTGAATGACTATCTTGCACGCAGGGACCGTGAGTGGATGGGTCCTGTGTATGAGTCTGTCGGTGTAACTATCGGGGTACTTCAAGGAGGAATGGATAATGAATTAAAAAAAGAGGCGTACAATTGTGACGTTACATACGGAACGAATAATGAGTTCGGGTTTGATTATTTGAGAGATAATATGGTGTGGCGGTTTGAGGATAAGGTGCAGAAACCTCATCACTACGCGATCGTTGACGAGGTGGACAGCATTCTTATTGATGAAGCGCGGACCCCGCTTATTATTTCAGGTCCGGTCGAGCATGAAACCAAGACATATAATGAGTTGAATCCTATTGTTCAGCGTTTGTGTTCAGCACAAACTGTGCTGGACAGCAGAAATGTTGTTGAAGCCAAGAAACTACTTGAAGAAGGTAAAGAAAAAGAGGCAGGAATTAAGTTACTTCAGGTACACCGTGCCTCACCTAGAAACAAACAATTATTAAAACTCGAACAAGAAACAGGTATAAAAAAGTTGATAGATACCACAGAACTTAACTATATAAGAGAAAAATCCTTTGCAGAAATTGATAAAGACCTTTATTTTGTTATTGATGAAAAGTCAAATATCATAGACCTGACGGAAAAAGGGTCGCATTTTGTTTCACCAAATAATCCTGAGATGTTTGAATTGCCTGACCTGAGTGAGAAAATCGGTAAAGTTGATAAGGATGATAGATTAACACAAAAAGAAAAGATTTTCGAGAAAGAGAAGGCATACCAGGATTATGCAAAAAAGAGCGAAATCCTGGCTAATCTGCGCGCATTATTAAAGGCTTATAGACTTTTTGAAAAAGATGTTGAATATGTAGTGCAGGACAGTAGAGTGATTATTGTTGATGGTTTTACGGGCAGGCTGATGCCGGGCAGAAGATTTTCTGATGGTCTGCACCAGGCAATTGAAGCAAAGGAAAGTGTCAGGGTTCAGGAAGAGACCCAGACTTTTGCAACTATTACCATCCAGAACTATTTCCGGATGTATGAAAAACTTGCCGGCATGACTGGTACTGCTGCAACCGAAGCGAATGAATTCTGGCAGATATATAAACTGGATGTTGCCGAAATTCCAACTAAAGAGCCGGTTCGAAGGGTCGACTACGAAGATATTGTGTACCGTTCAAGACGCGAGAAATATAATGCGATAATTGATGAAATCGTAAAGTGGTATGAAAAGAAAAGGCCGGTTTTGGTTGGTACTACATCGGTTGATGTGTCTGAAATTTTATCAAAACTCCTTCAACGAAGGGGTGTTCCACATGAAGTGTTGAATGCAAAACATCATCAAAGAGAGGCAGTGATCGTGACGAGTGCCGGTCAGCCTGGAGCCGTGACGATTGCAACAAACATGGCAGGCAGGGGAACTGATATTAAACTGGGCAAAGGTGTTGTAGAATGTAGTAAATGTTGTATAAAGTGTTTATTCCATAATTGTTCAGAATGTGAACATGAAGAAAAAAATGAGTGTTTGAAAGAGGTTCCTTGCGGCCTTTATATTATTGGCACTGAAAGGCACGAGGCACGCAGAATTGATAATCAACTGCGCGGAAGAAGTGGCCGGCAGGGTGATCCAGGTTCAACAAGTTTTTTCTTATCTCTTGAAGATAATTTAATGAGAATTTTTGGCTCCGATCGGGTAGCAGAAATAATGGACAGATTTGGCGGTGAAGAGCAAAAGCCGCTTACCCACCCACTCGTAACCAGGGCTATTGCCAATGCCCAGAAAAGAGTTGAGGAGAATCATTTTGAAGTACGAAAACACCTTTTGGAATATGACGACGTGATGAACCGACAGCGCGAAACCATATACAAAATGAGGGATGCAGTTCTAAAGGGTGAGAATCTAAAAGGCAGGGCAATACAATTGTTCGACGAAGCGATAGAGGATATTCTTTGGAGACACACTGATCCCAAAGTTAATCCTGAAGAGTGGGATTGGGATAGTATTAAGGGTGAATTCAATATGATCTTTTTAACTGATGCAGTAATACCAAAAGATAGGATTCCTAAGATAAAGCAAGAAGAATTGCTCGATATGCTTCTTGAAAGGGCAAAAGAAAAATTATCATGGCGCGAACAAGAACTTGGTGAGGATATCTTCAATGAACTTTTGAAATTTGTACTTATGCATATAATAGACAGCAAATGGCGTGATCATCTGTATGCTTTGGATGACTTGCGGCAAGGCATTAATTTACGAGCGTATGGGCAGAAAGATCCTTTAATCGAATATAAGCAGGAATCAAGCAAAATGTACGAAAATATGTTAGTTGACATTGCAAAAAGTACATCAGGGTTAGTCTTCCGAGCACAGCCTGGTCCAAAACAAAGAAAAGTACAGAAGACCAGAGAATATAAACCTGCTGATGCGGCTAAACCGGGTGGTGCTCCAGCAAAACAAAAGACAGTGACAGTCGGAAAAAAGACAGGTAGAAATGATCCTTGCCCGTGTGGCAGTGGTAAAAAATATAAGAAGTGTTGTGGCAGGAATGTAGCATGAAACCATATCAAGTTCATCTTTTTACTGACAAGGACAGAATTCCTGTTTTCCTGCCTTGTGAGCCATTTTTTGTATACGAAAATAAAAGATTTTTGAATTTTCGGGTCTGTGATTGTCTTTACCTGAAGAATCATGAATATTTGAAAGAGGTTGCAAAATTGGATATTGAATCCGGGGGGATTACATCAACTGATAGAAGAGTAAAAATAATGAAGGATTTGGAGAAGGCGATGTTGGAAATTAAAAAGGTTAATGCGTTACTAATGTTCCCGGATGAAATTTCCGCACATCACGCTATGTTTTCTATCTTTGATTCAAAAACAACTTTCTTCGTTGATTACGCAACCTCACCAAGTATAATTGCTGTGCTACAGTATCGCAATATTGAATATTATAATTACCACGATCTCGAACAATTAGATAGACTTCTAAGCGCCAAGAGTGAAAAGGTGATAGTGATTGATGGTGTATATGAATGGATTGGTAATATAAGTCCGGTAAATGATTTAATAAAGGTTGCTAAAGATAATGAATGTTTTATTGTCGCAAATGAAGTTAATTCTTTTGGCTTTTTAGGCCGCAACGGTAGAGGATTTATAGATCTTTTTAATTTATATGATGTGGTAAATATTGAAGTTGGTAGTTTTAGTAAATTCCTGGGTGGGTTTGGCTGTTATGTTGGAGCCAAAAAATATTTAATCAATAAAATTAGAGAAAATATTATCGATATTTTAAATCCTCTTCCTCAATTCATGCTTTCAGTAAATCTTGCCGGACTGTATATTATCAGAACAGAAAAAGAGAGAAAAAAAATATTTCAAAAACTCTGGAAGAATAGCAGATATTTTATTAGCCGTCTTAAGCAAATCGGGTTATCAACACGCAGTGAAACACCGATAGTTGTTATATCATTTAATAATGATGAGGAAGCAGGGCAGTTTACTAAAAAATTATTTTTTGAACAGATAATTGTTGCTCAGAATAAAGAACGTATTAGATTATGTCTTTCTATTGAACATAGTAAAGAAGATCTTGATTATTGCCTCGATAAATGTGAGTCAATTGGCAAGGAATTGGGGATTTTAAAGTCATAATAATTCAGTTTATATTATTCTGACATGGAGCATTTGGAAATCGCTAAAAACATAATTAAACCAAAAGACCTTATACTTATCTATCTTGATGTGAAACGTCAGTTTTTAATCCAGGCTACAGCAGGCTTAAAACTTTCCTCAGATTTAGGAAATATGGACCTAGGTGATGTTATTGGTAAGCCATTTGGTTATGTCGGTGAAACACATCTGGGTAATGAATTTTACTGTTTAAAGCCTTCAAGTGCGGATTTGATGTTTAAAGTCAAAAGAAAGACCACGATTGTTTATCCAAAAGACCTTGGCTATTTGCTTCTTGAAACTGCGGTTGGACCTGGTTCAAGGGTGATTGATATTGGCACGGGCAGCGGTGCCCTGACACTGGTTCTGGCAAAATTTGTAGCACCTGATGGCATGGTTTTCTCATATGAGAGACGTGAGGAGTTTATTGACAACGCCAAGAAGAATGTTGAACGCGCTGGTTACATAAAAAATGTTAAGTTTTATTGTCGTGATGTACCTCAGGAAGAATTTTCAGAAAAAGAAGTTGATGCAATTTTTGTTGATGTTCCTGAACCGTGGGGAATTGTACCCAAGGCATCAGCGGCATTAAAAGGTGGTCATCATTTGGTCAGTTGGAGTCCCAATGTTGAACAGGTAAAAAGAACGGTCGAAGCATTGAGGGTGCACAATTTTACACGCATTAAGGTGAGTGAAATTGTTGAGCGGGAAATTTTAGTACGACAACAGGGTGTTAGACCAAAAGAGCGTGGGATAACGCATACGGCGTACCTTATAAAGGCACAGAAGATAAATTCCTAAAACAGAATCCGTTGATTGTTTATGGTTATTCGGCATCGCTGCCCGTTTGGTTCAGCGTTTATCGGCATCGTTGTATTTACGAAAGACCATGCCCAACAACCATACTGGCCGCTATGCCATACAACGAATGACCACGTCTTTTTATTTCAGATAAGCCAGTGGGTCGACCGGCTTGCCGTCTTTTCGCAGTTCGAAATGTAACATTGGTCCCGAGAGTGAACCACTTTCACCAATTCTTCCAATAATTCTGCCCTCGATGATTTCTTTGCCTACACTAACGAGGATTTCGGCAAGATGCCCGTATAATGAATAATAACCGTCTAAATGGTCAATCAGGACGAGATTTCCGTAACCCATAAAGCGGTCAGCATATACGACCCTGCCCGGGGCAATGGAAAGTACATTGTCGCCATAATGGGCACTAATATCAATCCCGTTATTTTTTGTAGTGGTGTTGTATTTGGGATGAATTATTTTGCCAAATTTTGTTACTACCTTTCCGCGGCATGGCCAGGATAACACACCTCTGTAGTTCTCAAGATAATTAGAACCACTTTTTACCTTTGCTCTTTTTTTCTCAAGTCCCACTATTAATTCTTCAAGTTTACGTTGTGCGCTCTTCAGTTGCTTTTCCATTTTCCTTTTTTCTTTTTCTTGCCTTCCTACTTTATCAAGAATATCGTTTTTCTTTTTTCTTTCTTCATTTAACCGCGTTAACTCGGTCTCTTTTTCTTCTCTTCTTTGTTCAAGTATAGTAATTAAATCCTCTCTCATTTTTTTGTCGGTAAGATATCGTTTCCAGTCAGACTTGAATTCAAAAAAAGCGCGCTGGTCGTCTTCTACAAGAATTTGAAGATAATATGATGATGATAAAATCTCGGGCAAGGATTTTGAAGAAAACAGAATTTCCAGTTTGTAGAACGGCGTCCATTTATATAGACGAATAAGACGTTTGCGCAGATCATCTTTTCTTAAATTCATCTTGCCCTCTAATTTAGCAATTTCCTTGGTTAATTCATGGATCTTTGTTTTTTCTTTACTTGCTTGCGAAGTGATCTCATCAATGTATTTGATTGTTAGAGATACGCCTTCATCAATTTTCTCAATGCGGACGAGTGTTCCAACTTTCTGTTTTTCTAATTGCCTTATTTCAGTCCTAACAGCACTCAATTTTGCCTTTAATTTATCGAGCTCTTTTTGCTTTTCAGTGATTTGACTAACCAGACACAAAAGAATTATAAGTAATTTCATCGTAAGAATTTCCGTAGAGCAATATTGGAACCGATAATGCCAAATATGAAACCACATGCCAGATTACCCAACAAGAACCACCATTGTGGAAAATAAACATCATTTAAAAAAGATATTGCAACTCGATTGGTAATAACGGTTAATATAAAGGCGATGGAACCGCCGAGTAATCCCTGAACAACACCTTCAAATGTAAAAGGAATGGCGATGAAAGAATTTGAGGCGCCAACAAGTTTCATTATCTCAATTTCTGTAGACCTGGCAAATATAGTTAATTTAATTGTCTGGAAAATAACAAATATTAAGGAAAATATTATGATAATGAGTAATCCAAGGTCAAAAACAGTTATTATATGTGTTATTTTTTTTAGTTGATCAACAAGTTCGCCGCCATAAATTGTTTCTTTAGTTCCTCTGAGTAACATTATTTTACTGCTTATTTCGTTGAGTCCATTTGCAGTTCTGAATTTTGCTTCCAGCTTAATTCTTAAAGAGGCAGGAAGAGGATTATCTTCAAAAACCCTTAATACTTCCTCGGTTTCTTTTAATTCTTCTTGCAAATTCTTCAGGGCTTGATCTGATGAGATGAAAATCACATCCTTTACGCCATTTATTTTCAGAATATTTGATTTCAGGGATTCAAAATCGGCATTTTCATCGAGAAAGACAATAATTTCGATCTTCTCGTCGAGGATGTTTAGAAAGTAGTAAAGATTCACTGTGACTAAAGCAAATAGCGAGACCAGAAAAAGTGATATTGAGGTAACAAGCAGGGATAGAAGAAAGAGAGAATTATTTCTGGTTATGGTTCTGAAACCTTCTCTTATGCCAATCCGCAAAGCCATTTCTTATTTGTCCAAAACAAGCTTGTTATTTTCTATTACGAGCATTCTCTTTTTTACCTTTTTTGCCAGTTTTAAATCATGTGTAGCCATTAAAACAGTTGTTCCTTTATAATTAACATCACATAAAATATCAATTATCTCTTGAGAACTTTTGACATCAAGATTGCCGGTTGGTTCATCAGCCAACAGTATATAGGGGTCTCTAACCAGAGCACGGGCAATAGCGACTTTTTGTTGTTCTCCACCCGACAATTGATAGGGATAAGAAAATTTCTTGTGGCTCAGGCGCAGATAAGTTAAAATTTCCATCATCTTTTTTCTTAAATCGCGGGGTGAAGTGTCAGTAACTTCAAGTGCAAATGCAACATTTTCTTCCAAAGTGCGATCTTGTAAAAGTTTGAAATCCTGAAATATTACACCAATCTTTCTACGCAATCTTGGGATATGTTTTTTCTTCAAGAATCGCAAATTTTCATCTAAGACCTTTATTGTGCCCTTTGTTGGTTCTTCACCCTTGTAAATCAATTTTAAAAGGGTGCTTTTACCGGCACCGGTTGGTCCATTGATAAAAACAAATTCACCTTTTTCTATGAAAAATGTTATATCCTGAAGTGCTACCCAATCTTTCTGATAGACCTTTGTAACATTTTCGAACGTTATCATTAAGTAATCATAATCAAAATTCTTAATCTGTCAACAGTTGAGATATTTTGAAATTAAGGAAATAAGTATTTCCAATTCATCTTCATTTATTCCGCTTAGTTTGCAAATTTTTTATTTGTGGTGATATATTTCTTCTATAGCAAATTCAGGAACAATGAAATTAAAAGTCGGCAAGAACAAAATCTCACGAATTGTTGAATCCTTTATTAATGCAGAAATGACAATTTTTGTATCAAGGATTAATGTTATTTGTAATTGTTTTTTGCACGATATTTCTTGAGTAAACTCTTTTTTATCTGTTGTCAATGATTCAGTTGAAAATTGAATCCCCAAATCAGGTATGAGTTATGATTTAATTCAGATAATCTTGACTTCAATGTGAATTATTGATATAATACAAGAATGAAGATTATTACTAATAACCGCAAGGCATTGCATGACTATCAAGTGCTCGACACGTATGAAGCAGGTATTGTGCTAAAAGGTAGTGAAGCAAAATCTTTACGTCAGGGTGCTGCCTCACTCAGTGATGCACATGGTGAATTGAATAATGGAGAAGTTTACCTGTTTAATCTGCATATTTCACCATATAGATTCAACACAGGGCCAAGTTCTAATCCCAAGAGAAGAAGAAAACTTTTGCTCAATATGCGCGAAATAAAGAAACTTTATGGTTTGGTCCAACAAAAAGGCAATACCTTGATTCCTTTGAAAATGTATTTTAATGATCGCGGTTTTGCAAAGGTCACAATTGGAGTATGTCGGCGTAAAAGATTTTACGATAAAAAAGAAAAGATACTGAAAAAAGAGGTAGAACGCAAGGTTGATAAGATAAAAAAGGCAATGCGATGACCCTTGTTTTGCTCTCCCTGTTTTGTATTTTACCGAATAAATACGAGATTGCATTCAATAATCGTAATATTTTAGTTGAATCAGAAAAAATCGAATTTCAGGACTATGTGTCCTTAAAACCGGTTGCAGAACTTCTGAATTTATCCTATGTTTTAGATAATACTACACAACGGTTATACCTCAGCGCGCAGAATCGTAAACTCGTTCTAATCGGTAATATAAGCACGATTACCTATAATGGATTTTCCAAAAACATGCCTTTTGCACCGCTTTTTATTTATGGCGATATTTATTTTCCGGCGAACGAAATAATTCCAACGATCGGCGGGATTTTTGAAAAACTTATTTTTATAAAGGAGATTAAAGAAGCTCCCATTATTGATAGAATATCGCTTTTAACAAGGGGCGATTCAACAATACTGAAATTTAACTGGAAGAAAACAATAGATTTTGACGTCCAATTTTTATTGAAAAATATCGTGGTGGAGATTGATGGCAGATATGAGAAGAAGGATAAATTGAAACCTCTTGGCGCAATAAAATCAGCAAAACTTATACCTTATATTACATACACAAGATTAGAATTTGATGTAGAGGATATCAATGCTTTTTTAGAAAGGGAAAATGAAGTCGTCTTCTATCACAAAATAAGTAAAAAAGTAAATTTGATTGTCATAGATCCAGGCCATGGTGGTATTGATCCTGGCGCAGTTGGTAAGAAGGGGCTTTATGAAAAGGATGCTAATTTGGCTATTGCAAAGTATTTAGATAGGTTGATTAAAGATACCTTAGGAATTAAGATTATAATGACGAGGGAGAAAGACATATATCTTTCTCTGAAGGCGCGCACCAGCATTGCCAATAGTAATAGTGCTGATCTTTTTGTAAGTATTCATTGTAATGCATCAGCAAAAAGTTCAAAGATGAAAGGTTTTGAAACTTATTTTCTTTCTGAGGCAAGAACTACTGAAGCGCGGGCAGTTGCCATGAGAGAAAATGCATCACTTAAATTTGATGGCATAGAACCTACTGATGTAGTGAGTGATATTCTGATTGATCTTGCTCAGACCGCACATTTGGAAGAATCAAATCGCTTTGCTGAATTTATTCAGGATAATGCAAAAAGACAATTGCCAATTTCTTCACGCGGGGTCAAGCAGGCAGGATTTTATGTTTTGCGGGGAGCTTTTATGCCGTCAATACTTATTGAGTGCGCATTCGTTTCTAATCTGGAAGAGGAAAAATTGTTGAAACAGAAGTCTTTCAGGAAAAAACTTGCTTATTGTATATTTTGTGGTATAAAAAATTTTATTTATGATTATGAAAGGAGATTAAACCGTTGAACAAAAATCCAGTTGGTGTATTTGATTCAGGAATTGGCGGTTTGACCGTTGTTAAAGAGATTAGAAAAATATTGCCCAATGAAAATATTGTTTACCTTGGGGATAGTGCGCGGTTACCTTATGGTACAAAATCGGTTGATGCAATCATCAAATTTTCTTTAGAGAACACACAATTCCTTATTTCAAGGGGCGCTAAATTTATTGTCATTGCCTGCTATTCATCAACTTCAGTTGCCCTGGATATTGTGCAAAAGAATATTTCAGTTCCTGTTATAGGAGTGATAAAACCAGGCGTAAAAAGGGCATTGGAAATAACTAAGACTGGTAGGGTTGGTGTTATTGGAACCAGCCTAACAATATACAGTGGTGCCTATGAAAAAATATTTCGAGAAATCGATGATCAGTGCGAAGTGCTGGGTAAGGCATGTCCTTTGTTCGTTCCTCTGGTTGAAGAAGGTTGGCTTGACCATGGTGCGACTGAATTAATAGCCAGATCATACCTTGAACCATTAAAGAATGATAATATTGACACGCTTCTTTTAGGATGTACACATTTTCCCTTATTAATGGATGTATTTAAGGAAATAATGGATGATATTAATTACGTGGATGCATCAAGGGAGGTTGGTTTAAACTTGGCTCGAGAATTGAAAAGATTAGGTCTTGAACATCCTGGAAAAGGTGGAAATCTATCTATTTATTTGACTGATTTATCAATGAATTTTAAAGAGATTGGTGAGCGATTTTTGGGTGAGAAGATGAAGAATTTCTCGAGAGTTTCGATAGGAGGAAAATAAAAAGGGCGGTGGTTGTTTGTTTTACGGCATAGCGGCCCGTATCGTTTTTTGGCATCGTTATACGGCGAAAAAACGACTAACGAATAACGATTTACCATGCGGGCCCCGTGAAATAATAAAAAAGGATTTATGACAGAAAAAGGATACTACTTCAATAGTAAAATTAATATAGTTGAACAGATGGTTTTTTGTATTTCACAGGGCGGGCGGCGATGCCTAACAACGATTAACGATAAACATACTTGTGTTAGAATTTTGATATTGTTTATGTCTCACATCGAGTGTTCGACACGAGACGGAATTTCGGATTTAGTATTTAGGATTTGGCCGAACAAAAGTGAGGCCTTCTGAGAGGAGTTGAAATGAGAAGTGACAAAAGAGAATTTGATCAATTAAGAAAAATCTCTGTGGAAATGGATTATCTCGAGTACCCTGCCGGTTCCTGTCTTATAACATCTGGTAAGACAAAGGTTTTATGTGCAGTGAGTGTTGAAAATCGCGTCCCGCAATTTTTGTTGGGACAAGGAAGAGGTTGGCTTACTGCAGAATATTCTTTGCTTCCCTGTTCGACTGAGGATAGAATACAACGAGAGGCGAATACTGGAAGATTGAGTGGTCGCACTCAGGAGATCCGTCGTTTTATTGGTCGCTCCTTAAGGCCAATTTTTGATTTGAACCTTGTTGGTGAGCGTACCTTTATAATTGATTGCGATGTTATTCAAGCAGATGGTGGCACACGAACAGTTGCTGTTAATGGTGCATTCATTGCATTGTGTAGTGCAGTCAATAAGATGATGGCGAATAGGGAGTTCGATAGTTATCCGATTCTTGATTTTGTCGCTGCTGTAAGCGTTGGTATAATAAACAATAAGTTAATGCTCGACTTGTGTTATGAGGAAGACAGTAGTGCTGAGATCGATATGAATCTTGTGATGACGGGAAGAGGCAAGATTATTGAGGTACAGGCAACAGCAGAGAAGTTGCCTGTTGCACGTAGTGAATTCGATAAGTTAATGGAGTTAGGTGCCAGAGGGATAAAAAAGATAATTGAATTGGAGAAGAAAATAGTTGGAAAAAGTAGTATATAAAGAATTTAAAAGGATTGTATCAGAAAAACAGCGAGGAAAAAGGATTGACAATTATTTGATTATTTCCGGCATTGGAATTTCGAGAAACTTAACCCAGAAATTAATTGATCAGGGTGAGGTATTAGTTAACAGCCATTCAGTAAAGCATTCATACCGTGTAAAGACTAATGATGAAATCTTTGTTCGGTTTGCGATGAAGCCTGCCCCGGAGATTAAGGCTGAAGATATTCCATTAAAGATAATCTATGAAGATGATGATATTATTGTTGTCAATAAAGATAAAGGCATGGTTGTTCATCCAGCACGTGGTAATTTTGAACATACAATGGTTAATGCCTTATTGTATTATTGTGGTAGGCTTCCGACATTAGGTGATAGGGTGAGACCGGGTGTGCTACATCGGCTTGATAAAAATACTACAGGATTGATTTTGTTCGCAAAGACTGATGAAGCTTTACGTATAGTTAGTAGGGCAATTGAAAAAAGACATGTTAAGAAAAAATACGACGTGCTCTGTTGGAATTATCCTGGTATGCCAGAAGGAATTATTGAAGCACCGATTGGCCGCAGTGGTTTGGATAGAAAAAAAATGGCGGTAACACCATTATCTTCAAAACTTGCAACGACAGAATATGTTGTATTGGAACGTTTTACAATAGCAACATATCTAAAGGTTGCACTCATTACGGGAAGGACACATCAGATTAGGGTTCATTTTAAACATATTGGTTGTCCGATTGTTGGTGATAAGGATTATGGAGGAAGAAGCCCCGGTACAATAAGGAGGGGGGAAGATTTACCAATGTTCAAAGAAATTTTAAAGTTGATTGATCGTCAGACATTACATGCATCAGAATTAATTTTTAATCATCCAAGAAACAAAAAAGAGATGAAATTCACTGCACCTCTGCCTGAAGACATGCAGCACGTGCTTTCTTATTTAAGGTCCCCTTCTAAAAAATGAACGGCATATACCTTTATTTATTGCTTCAAGACATCAGGGATAAACTCCTTGGTTTATATATTAATGAAATCCGCTCGATGCACAGGATGGTTCAGATTATTTGTGGAGATAAAGCGCTTTTTGTTTCACTCTATCCAGAGGCACCTGCGATCTTTTTCTCTAAAAGGATAAAGAAAAATTTCGAGAAACTGAAATCATTTAGTGATAATGTTTGCTCGAGTCGTATAAAAAATGTCGAACAGCCAAATTTTATGCCGGTTATGAAATTGAAATTGGAGAGATTAGATATAGCTGGGAAAAGTGAGGTCGAAATTATCATCTCACTATATAGGGCAGCACCAAATTTCAGCATAAAGACTGCTCGTTCACAAAAAAATCTGTTTCCGCGTTATCTTAAAAAGTGTCCAAAAAAGTCCATTATTGAATTAACTGAGAAATATTTGCAGTCAAATTATACTCAAAAAGGAATCGATTTTAAAGAAAGGTTAGTGAAGGAAATCGAGGGTGTTGATAAGTATCTTGCCAATGAGCTGACATCTGAGAATATACAGAGGCTGCAGGCGATATTATCAGGTGCAAGGGTAAAGCCACGTTTGGTCTCTGTTTTGCCGTTCCGAATAAGTTTATTTGCCTCTGAATACATAAAGGAATATTCTTCCTTAAATGGATTATTAGCAGAGGGAATCAAAAAATTTATTGAAAAGAAAGAACAAGATTCACTCGTTTTGCAAAAAAAAGAGTTAATCAGAAATTTAAACAGGCGCATAGAACGATTGGAAAAGGGATTGTTAAAGGAAGAGGAGATTGAGGAATACCGTATTGCTGGCGAAATGATTTTAACCAATATTACAAAGATAAAAAAAGGTATTCGGCAAATAAATTTGTTTAATCCCTACGACAAAAAAGATGTTGATGTAAAACTTGATCCCCGAAAAACACCGCAGGAAAATGCCCAGGCTTATTTTTCAAAGTATAAAAAATTGAAACGCGGTCAGCCAAAGATAAAAGATAAAATAAAAGGGTTTAAAAAAGAAATCGAAAATATCGAGGCGGGTATTTTTAAAATACCTGGTGCGATGTCCATATCTGGAGAAAAAAAAGAAAAACCACTGCCTTTCCGCACTTTTAACCTTGTTTCAGGCTCAGTCGTATGGGTTGGTAAAAATGCGAGATCAAATCAGGAATTGACATTTAAATTTGCCCGGCCTAATGATTATTTTTTCCATATCAGGAGTTATGAAGGATCGCACATAATCTTAAAAGCCAAAGTACCAAAGGGGCAACGTCCCAAAAAGGAGGATATTGAAATTGCTGCTTCCATCGCAGCGCATTTTAGCAAGGCTAAGAATCAAAGGAATGTTGCAGTTTCTTATACCCAGCGCAAATATTTGAAGAAGAACAAAAAGGGTAAGTTAGGAAGCGTAATTCTTATGCGGGAACAGGTGATTTTTGTAGACCCTGGATTACCTTCCCCCTTGACTTTTTTTTAATTATGATTATACTATTACAAAAGGAGGTAACATGCCAGAGGTTGATAAAACAATTGAGGACGGAAAGATTTGGGCATTTGTTGGATACTGGGGAATTTTATTTTTAGTTCCGCTTCTTGGTAAAAAGGATAATAAATTTGCCTCATTCCACGGCAAACAAGGTCTGGTGTTATTTGTATTTTGGGTGGCTGTTTTTATACTTAGTTTTATTCCTTTCATAGGTGGAATTATTGGTTTCCTCGGTTGGATCATCTGGATAATTTTAGCAATTGTTGGTATGGTGAAATCTTTGCAGGGACAGTATTGGAAAATGCCGGTTTTGGGGGATATAGCGGAAAAGATTAAAATCTAAAAAAAGATTTTATTAAACGTTCCAGTTATTGCTAGTACCATTTCAAATAGTTCGTGTTTTATGTTTGTTCGAACATTGATAATTTGAAACGGCACGAGAAAACTGCTTTCTCATTAATATATTCTATAATTAAGGTATACTTTCAATTAGTACGAATGAGGAGGTTAAATGTTGATTGAACAAGTTAAAGGTATACTCTTTAGTCCGAAAAAAACCTGGCTAAAAATAAAAGATGAGCCGGTTAGTTTTGGTGATGTTTTAAAGGGTTATGCTATACCATTAGCGGCAATACCAACTGTATTTGGTTTGCTCGGTTATGCGCTTATTGGGATGAGATTAGGGTTTGGTCACCTGGTCTACAGAATTCCGTTTGGCGCGGCATTGCTATGGGCTATTATCTATTATATACTCGTACTTGCTGGTCTGTATATACAGGGGATTGTAATCAATGCCTTAGCACCATCATTCAGTTCTAAACAGAATGCAGTAAATGCATTTAAACTTGCAGTCTATGCTTATACCCCAGCATTTATAGCAGGAATTTTGAGCATTATACCAGCAATAGGAATTTTAGTCTTCTTGCTTTCTCTATATGGTATATATCTACTCTATCTTGGTTTACCAGTTATGATGGAGACACCTAAGGAAAAGGTTATTGGTTATCTAATCATCACAATTATTGTGATGATAATAATCTATTTTGTTATTGGAGCAATTGCTGGTACTGTTTTGACCATCGGGGCAAGGTCAGTTTTGTATTAAGTTTAAGTAAATTAGCTGAATTTTTTTACAATCCTGGTTCCGGCATTTCCTAAAACTGCCTGTTTTGCTTTGTCAAGTGAGGTAATAATTACTTGTTTACCGCCACTTTCCAAAAAACTAATTGCTGCTTCAATCTTTGGACCCATACTACCTTGAGGAAATTGCCCCTCTGCTAAATATTTTTTTGCTTCAGATACTGTGATTCGGTCTAATTTTTTTTGATCGGGTTTATTAAAATTGATATATACGTTTTCGACATTAGTTAAGCTTACAAATGTTTGAGCATTAATATCGCGTGCCAAAACTGCGGATGCACGGTCTTTATCAATTACTGCATCAACGCCTTCATAAGTGCCATCAATTTCTATGTAAACAGGGATACCGCCACCTCCGGCACTAATGACGATCACTCCCTGGTCAACCAGTTGCTGAATAATTCTTCGGTTCACAATTCTTATTGGTATTGGTGATGGTACAACTCGACGATAACCCCTTCCAGAATCTTCCCTGATTACCCAGTTGAAGTTTATTGCTAAATTTCCTGCTTGTTTTTTAGTATAAAAAGGACCAATAAATTTCGTAGGATTTATTATTGAAGGATCATTGGGGTCAACGATTACCTGTGTAACAATAGTTACTACACTACGTTTTATGTCGATACTATGTAATCTGTTCTGAAGACTCTGTTCAATCATGTAGCCCATACCGCCTTCAGTATCGGCAACAATAACCCCTAAAGGTAATGCGGGAATATCTTGTGCAGTCCTTTCTACTCTTAATAAGGCATTACCAACCTGCGGGCCATTGCCATGGCTGATGGCTAAATTATAACCTTCCTGAATTAATTCAACAATGCTTTCCAGGCTCTTGCGTGTATTTGCAAATTGTTCATGGATGTTTTCCTTGCCAGTTGAGGCAATAGCATTTCCGCCCAGAGCGATAACCGCCTTCTTCATTTTGAATTATAGAGATACACAAAAAAAAGTCAATATGTGAAATTTTTGAGCCAGGTCTTTGTTTGCTCTGCCTCTTTAAATTTATTGTGCGACCTGAGGTATAAATAATTATTATTTACCATCTTTTTTACAATCTCAAGATTGTATTTTAATCGCTCATCATATACTATTTTTGGTTTTTTAATATGAAATTTTGAAAAATCAAACGGGACATAATTAGCAGTATCTTTTCTAATTTCAAAAACCAGACCTCTTGGTATTCGAAAATAGTGAGGACTTACCTGTTTTAAATCATTGTCTCTGAATGGGGTTGCAAAATAGACACCTTTGCTGATTTTGGCAGCTATGAAACTTTCCAGCATCTCGATGAACTTTGTCTGAATTGCATAGGCATTATACGGTTTATTATACTCAAACTTGTACAATTCTACAAGAAATGACTCAACCTGCTTTTGTACCTCTTTATAAAATTCTGGATACTCATCCTTTAAATATTTTATATACCAGGTTCGTCTGAGCAATTCCTTGTCAATGATTACGAGATCCTGTTTTATCTTCTTGACTTTTTTCAGATATATTGTAGGTGAATATATGTTCCAATAAGTGCAGATCAAGAGGCTTTTTTCAGGGAGCTGTTCAATATAAGAACGGCCGAAATCCAGACCAAAGGTATTATCCCTTAGGCTACAGGAATGGTAATTTAAAACTGGCACAACTATAGCAACAGGTAATACAATAAACCATTTAAGGTATTTGTTGATGAATTTCAGACCATAGGTGAAAACAATTATTAATGAAATGAGCCCGGGAATATAATATGACTCAATATCAGGGATGTGATAATTTATTGTGTAAAGGAGATTCAGCATGAAGATAATAAAGAACAGCCAGAATTTTTTTCGTTCTGATTTAAAAAGATAATAGAAACCAAAAAAGACCGGGACAATAAGAATGTATAAAAAATCTTTCAAGAATATTGAAAAGCCATTCAATAAATTATTAAAGACCTCATCTAAAGGTAGTGAAAACATCCAGACCTGATATTGTTTGCCCGTAATATGCCAGAATAGACGTTGTACATTATATGCATTCCCCCAGGTGACTTCAGCACCACCAAGGGTTCTTGTAATAATATACAAATATAGTGATACTCCAAGTGATGCAAAAAGGATTCCAAGAAGAATTTTTTTAAAATCAGGTCGATAGACAAAGATAATATATAAAAATACAGGTAAACATAAGAAGAAGATGATGATATGGTTGGTCATGGATAATCCAATAAGATACATTATAATATAAAATCCTCTTTCATCGCGTAATTTAAACAGAGAATATATGATAAGTAGTACAAATAGTGTAGTTAAGGGATAGACTTCATTGGTTATTGATATACGCCAGATTGTTGGTGAAAAGGCGAATAGAGATACACAGATTAAAGGGCTTAATCTATCTTTTAGTATCTGTTTTGTTATCAGGTACAGAAATATTGCAGCAATAATAGTAAATATGGCAGATAGCAAATTTAGATTTATTATTGGTTCGCCCGGGATATGAGCAAAGAAATATGAAATGAGGGTGTACAGGGGATAGCCGGTTGGATGAGCAATACCAAGTGTGTAACTGACAGCTGCAAGCTCTCCAGAATCGATCAGGTAAACAGTTGGACAGAGAGAGAAAAGGTAGATAAAAAATATTATAATTGCCAGAGCAAGACCAATCAAGTGATGGTGTTTAAGATATGCAATCCTCTCCATCATAGAGATTAGGTTCTGGTTATTTCAAAATTGTGGGAAAGCCCTTCTGGTCTTGATATTCACTGCTTCAATAATCTTATTATTTTGCAAAATTTAGTCTTAGATTTGTAAGGCGGGTCTGAATATCCTTTTTTTGTTCAGGGCCGAGCTGTTGTTCCACAGTTTTATACAGAATATCTATGGTATCAATCGCAAGCTTTGCCTCTTCAATATCCTTCTTATGTTTTTGTGTTTCTGGATGAACAACAAGGTCCATATATGCCCATGCCTTTCCTTCTAAAGATAGAATATTCAAGTAAATAATATCACTTACCTTTATGGGCTCTTCTAATAATTGAAGTCTTTCCTCTTTTTTTTCTTCTTCCTTTTTATTTATTTTATTTTCTTCTTTTGGTTTTTTCTCTTCTGTCATATGGAATTATATCAATTTTCTTTTTAAAGTCAAGTTCAATTTATATGTAAAAAAAACAGCAGGCACGGCAGACTGGAAAAAACTGGCGGTTTTTTATGCGACGGCGTAGCGTCTTCATTTTTTTATTGTTCCAGAGAACATGAAAGTTTTCTTCTCGACAATTCCCCAGGATATAATCCGGGCAGGATTCCATATCGCCCGAAGCAAGGATTGTTGCTGTTTTCCACATAGCCCGGCATTTGCCCTGAAAGATTGAGTAGAAATAGTTATCCATATTATAGTATGCCTTTAATTGTTCAGGATTAAATGAAGGAAAAATCTCGACGGGTATGCCGTGTTCTTTTTTCAGGTTATCGAGTAAATTCTGAATTTTAGTAAAGTTCGTTGGTGTATTACAGGAAACATCTGCACCCTGCCAGTAATTTAAATTATGGTGCAGATTTTTTTGCAGGAAAAGACGATGGGCAGCAAGACTTTTTGAATCACTGAACAGCGGATGCAAAAACTGTATGCTCTCGGCTTGAATATCATACCCTATTTTTATTACCTCTTGCATTGCAGGTTCATTTGTGAAGTTCAACATAGAATTTATGCGTATTATAGGTAATCTGTTATGTTTCTTCAATTTATTTATTTTCGCCAGGCCTGTCATGATACGATCAAACGTGCCTTTAACACCTCGGATTTTATCATGTATTTCTTTCGGTCCATCAATTGATATATGGATTCTATTTACATTCATACGTATGATCTCTTCTGCATGTTTACTTAAGAAAGTACCATTAGTTGTGATTGCCAGAAATAAACCGCTTTTCTTTATGTACGATATTAAATCGACAATTTCTGGATAGACAAATGGTTCTCCACCAGATAAATGAATGCGCGGTTGAAATCTTTTTATCTGGTCTATTATCTTAATCCAGCCACCTATTTCCATTTCAGGGTTTGGTTTTCTGAGTCTTTCAAAACACATTGAACATTTTAAATTACATCGGTCTGTTGGATAAAAATTGATCGCTTCAGGAAAGAATGCCCGGGCTTTTAATAGATTGGAAAAAGTATAGCTCAAATTTGAACCCAGTCTGCACCAAATAAATAAAGGTGCGTTCTGAGGATTATATATTAATGTTCTTAGTTTTTTCGCTATCTTGTTCACATTAAAAATTTGCTATTGCCCACTGAGCAGTTTTGGAGAGCACGTCATCTTGAATTCTGGCAAACTTTTTTAGAATTGGCAGTGTTTTTTTATCTTTTATATTCCCGAGGGCGATGAGTGCATTTCTTTTAATTGCTTTAAAATTTATCCATGTGGCAGTAATCTGATTATTTGAGAATCTCTGTCTGTATTCGGTTTCATCTATTTGCAAAATATCTAATAATGATAAAGATGATCCAACATAACCTAAATTTGTTCTGGAATTACACGGTTTCACATTTTTGTTTGCCGGACACACATCCTGGCAGATTGTGCAGCCATATAATCGATTTCCCCAGGCGCGGGCAATATCATCAGGAATAATGCCATACCAGTTTGTCAGTGCCTGAATGCATCGATTACAGTTTAGTACGTAAGGATAGACTATTGCTTCGGTCGGGCAGGCATCAATACATTTTTGGCAGTTACCACAATTAATTTCAAGACTGGCATCAGGTTCAATTTCAATATCGGTTATGATTTCACCAAGGACAATCCAGGAACCGTACGTTTGGTTTATAATGATGCTGTGCTTGCCATAATAACCGATTCCACTTCGTTGGGCAATAGGTTTTTCAGGTACCGGACCATTTGAAAAGATGCGGTATGTAGCACCGGTTTCCTTTTTTATGAATTGTCCCAGTTTCTTCAATCTCTTTTTTAAATCAAGATAATAATTTCTCCAGGTGTATCTGGCTATGAGACCATGTGGTTTACCCGGCTCAGACAGGTCTGTTTTTTCATCAGTTAAATAGCACTGGCATGCAGCAATTATTGATTTTGCATGGGGGAGTTTTGTTTTAACATCACAAAAAGTGTTAATATTGTTAATATGATAACTTTCATTGATAAATAGACCTTTGTTTTCCTGGTCTAATATATTTTTTGATGCTCTGGAAAATGGTTCTGCAGTTGTAATTCTTATTTCATCAATACCGAGCTGGTTGCCAAAGTTTTTTATGTCTTTGGCATTAATCACAGCTTGCATAAGGAAAAGATGAGGTTGCGAAGTTAGGAAGTTCAGAGTTGTTCTGCTTCATAATCTCAGAACTTCAAAATATCATAGCTTGATGTCTTTAACTCCCTGCTTCCTGGTAGATTCATAAATTAGAGATGCGGCTATTTCAAGAGAATACCGAGGGGGAAGAAAACCAGATATCCAACAGCAAGAAGTATCGGAGCGAGAGTAATATCTCCAGCTGCCAGAAGAACAAAACCAATAATAAGTAAAATTAATCCTATACCAAAGAACATTGTATTCTTTTTTGAAAATTTTGTATCAAGTAAAACTTCGCGTTTTTGTTCTTTTTGTTCTTTCTTTTTGTCTTTTTCTTTCTTCCTCTTTTTTGCCATTTAAGACTCCTTTTTTAAAACATATGCGAATTTCTCGAATTACTACAAATTTCCCGAATATTGTTTGCGGGTTTTGCTTTCATTTGCATAGTTCGCCAATAGAATCATCATTTTGAAACTTCGGTTAATTTTTCAAACTCACCATTTTGTATCTGGTAAATATTAGAGGCTTTTCTGTGCTTTAAAATCTTTGATATCAAGCCCGGTAGAGCACTTCGGTCATACTTTTTGAGTCCGCTCAATCGCCATAGAGTGTAAAAGAATTTGGCTGCAAAATCACTTTCTGTATAACCCTGTTTTTTGAATTCTATTAATGTAAGGCTATCAATTGCTGAAGGTGCTGCAAAGATTGCCCCCTCAACATATTTTTCACCAAGGCGCGGAACTTTTTCATGGCGGAACGTGCTTGTGCCTAAAAGTTGTACATGCTCCAAGCCATAGTATGCAATTTGTGGTGCAGTATTTATTATCATATCCTTATCCATTGGTAAGAAGATGGCTTCAGGGCTTTTTTCTTCCATTGTTTTAAGCTCCCATTTCAAAGTAATTGAATCAGGTTCAAAACTGATCATTGAAACGATCTCGCGATTATTTTTAATAACCTCCTTGGCAAAACAATTGGCAACTTCTTTATATTCGGCAATATTTGGATATAAAATTGCAAATTTATTTATTCCAAGATCATACATACTGTATTGTGCAATCGCCCTTGCTTGTTCTTCATCGCTCTGTCCCGCCGTAAAAATATGAGGTATTCTTTCGAATTTTGGTTCTGAAGTCATTGGCAGGATTACAGGAATTCCTTTACCATAAGCCAGGCCACAAACGCCAAATGCCTCAATCAAACGAATTGGTGCGATGAGAAAATCAACGTGAATATCTTCGATCAATTTTGCCGCAGCAACGGTTGCCTCAATAGGATCAGATTTGGTGTCGAGATAATGCAGGGAAAATGGTAATTTTTTCTTATTAAATATATTAATGATTTCCAATAGTTCTTGGCCGTAATTGGTGTATTCGCCAGTCAGTGATAGCAAAATACCTGCCCGTCCTGTTGTTGTACCAAGTCCAATAAATCTTTTATACTCTTCAACTTCAAAACTATATTTGGTTTTGGGAAAACGTCTCAAGAGAAGGTTAAAATCGCGTTCTGCTTCCTTCTTTTTACCTTCACGCGCCTCAATCTGAGCAAGGTTATACAGAATGTGTTCATCAACTGCATCGGCCATAAAGATTCTACGTAATTTTTCTAATTGTTTTATTGAGAGTTCGGGTAATATCTTAATTATACGTGCAAAAGCCTTTTTTTGTCTTATTGAATCATTAGTCTGTGTATAAAATTTTGTTAGATAATAAGCGGCTTTATAGTCCTCAGCAAGTTGAAAATAGGATTCACCGGCTAACGAGGTTGCATTAAGATAATAAGATGAATTAGGGAACTCTTTTATAAATTTTTCTCCTAATGATCCTGCACTCTTAAATTTATCCAATTTGAAATAGGAAAAAGCAATCAGATATAATGCTGGCTCATAGGCTTCAGTATTTTTATATTTGTCGATAACTTTTTTAAACTCATTGATTGCATTCGGATAATCCTTTTTTTTGAAATAAGTATTACCCCTTTCATAAATGACTGCTGCTTTTTCTTCAGTTATACTTGTTTCGTACTTTTCTAAAACAGTGGGTTTGATATGGGCGCAAGCAATAAATAGAATGATTATGAACCACAATAACTTCTTCATATTTATATATTAGCCAAAAAAAGATTTATGTCAACAGAGACAACCATCCAGCTATCCAACTACAGTTTGGATTTTTTTATAATTTTTTTGATCGCTTTTGGGGTCAATTTTTTGTCTTCTAAAATCGTATATCTTTTAGGCCTGATATTTTTTGCATTGTTTATTACCTCAATAAATTCATCCTCAGTAATGCCTAAGTGTTTTAGATTGTGTGGAAACGCTATCTGTGCATAAAGTTTTTTTACTTTATCCAGATATTCATTTTCCTGAAGAGACATAGTAAAGATTGTACCAATGCCGACCTGTTCCCCATGCAGGGTTTTTCTCGGTGAATACAGATAATCTAATGAATGACTTATTTTATGTTCACTGCCACTGGCTGGTCGGGAAGAACCAACAATGCACATTGCAAAACCGCTTTTAATAAGACCGTGTGCCAGGCACAAAAGAAAATCGTTGTCTTTAATAGATGTATTTTGAAATTTCAAAAGGCTAATTGGTCCTGCCTCTGCTAATATGAGTGCCATACTATCTGTTTTTTCAATACCTTTTGATTGTGCGAGTCGTGCATCAAACACAGCCGAGAGATTTGATGTCAGGTCACCCACTCCTGCCCTAATATGTCTTATCGGTGCTTTCTTTATTATATTGATGTCAACAATTACTCCATGAGGTGCTTTGGTTATGTGGCTAATCGGTATATTGTTATTGTCTTTGATTACGGAAACCGGAGAAGCGATGCCATCATTCGATAAAATTGTTGGAATACTAATAAATTTTGTTTTACATTTTCCAGCAGCCAGTTTTGCAACATCCAGAACCTTGCCGCCTCCAAATCCAATGACTAAGTCTGGTTTTTTTTCTTTGATGAAATTTTTTATATTCTTAACATTTTCCTCATCACTATTTGAAATTAAATGTTTAAGAAACTTGATTTTCTCTTTTTTAAAGATCAATGCAATTGCTTCACCGCCAAGTAAAAATGTTTTGCTGTCGCCTAATAATAAGACTTTCTTGAATTTTAATTTATGAAATAAAAGAATTTTGAAAAGATTTTTGAGCTTATTGTCACCGATCTCAACAAATTCCGGTAAATCAATTTTAAGTCTTTTTTTCATCCATTAAGATTAATGAAATTTCTCAATAAGTCAATATCTCGTAAATCGTATTCGTGTTTCGTGCTCGTTTTCTTAATGCTTCGCCTTACGCTTCGCGCCCTACGCCCTACTCTTTACTCTCTACACGATTGTTTATTGATACTGAGTTTGTATTTTACGGAGCAAAAAGCTTGTTTTAATCATCACACAACAAACAAATTATTACCGGAAAAATTGGGATCGCTGGTCAAGTGAACACCCAACCTTCGCAATCCTTGTTCGTCTCCAGGAGTTGGTATGTAGGTCATATGCACATCACATCCCTGCAAGTCTTTTAATTTTTCTAAAGCTAATTGAGCAGTCGGATTTGTGGTGGCGCTGATACTTAAAGCAATGAGGGCTTCTTCCAAATCCAGGCTTACTGTTTTTTTTGTTTTTACAAGGTATTTATCCAAACTGGCAATTGAATCTATAACCATTGGCGATAAAACATGGATTTTATCAGGGATACCTGCCAGCTTTTTTATTGCGTTAAGCACCAAACTGGATGCGGCGTGCATTTGCACTGAATTTTTTCCTGTAATAATTGTATTATCGTAAAGCTGAATCGCTGCGCCGCAGAAAATTCCTTCGTTACCTTTACCTTTTTCTTGAGCTTCTATTGCAGCCAGACGTGCCGGCTTAACCACAACACGGTCTTCCGATTTTATATTCATATCTTCCATCAACAACTCCACTCTCTGTACAGTTTCCTTGTCTACGAAACCCATCACATATTCACATTTATAACGGAAATATCTCCGTATTATTTCCTGTTTAGCTGTCTGCTGTACTGCCGCATCGTCAATTATACTAAATCCGGCGCGGTTCACGCACATGTCTGTTGGCGATTTGTATAAAGCTGTACCAATAATCTTTGCTAAAATTCGTTTCAGTACTGGAAACACTTCTACATCACGGTTATAGTTAATTGCAGTTTTTCCATAAGCTTCTAAATGGAACGGATCAATCATATTGAAATCACGGATATCAGCAGTAGCTGCTTCATAAGCCACATTGACCGGATGCTTTAAAGGGATATTCCAGATAGGAAAAGTCTCAAATTTGGCATAACCAGACTTTAATCCCCGGCGATATTCATGATACAATTGGGAAAGGCATGTGGCTAGCTTACCACTTCCTGGTCCAGGACCAGCAACTACAACTAATGACTTATCGGTTTCTATATATTCGTTGGCGCCATAACCTTCATCACTGACAACCATATCCACGTCTGTAGGATAACCTTTTGTATACGGGTGCGTATAAACTTTTACGCCCTGGCGTTCCAGTTTGTTCATAAATATCGTGGCTGCCGGTTGATTATCATAACGTGTAATAACAATTGCTTTAACAGACAGACCCCACTCTTTTAGATCATCTATCAATCTTAAGGTATCTACATCGTAAGTGATGCCAAAATCAGCCCTTATTTTTTTTCGTTCAATATCACCGGCGTAAATACATAACAAAATATCTGCCTTATCTTTAAGCTGCTGCAACAGCTGCATCTTCACATTAGGATGAAAACCTGGTAAGACTCTTGAAGCATGATAATCAAAAATCAGTTTACCACCAAATTCCAGGTATAATCTATTGTTAAACTGAGCTACCCGGTTAAGAATTGCTTCGGTCTGTTCTTTTAGGTATTTTTCATTATCAAAACCTATTTTCATCATGCTCATCTTATTAGATTTACAGGATTTGACATATCTGGATTTGTTCTGTAAAAATGCAGGTGCGATTGAGGACTATGCATTGTTACATTATTTTACCGAAATTTTCTGATAAGTCAATATCTCGTAAATCGTATTCGTGTTTCGTGCTCGTTTTCTTAATGCTTCGCCTTACGCTCTTATCCTGATTCCCTGATCTTCTGATGTCCTGATTTCTGATTCCCCTTGTCTTCCTGTCTCCGTTTCACCGTTTTCCGTTACCGTGGGAGAGGATTCACTACACATATTTCCCCTCCCTGGATGACACTTTTTTTTACTATTCTTCCCCCTTGATGCTGTGTCCGCCTCAGGCGGAGGGGAGGATAAAGGTGGGGGTGAAATTGAATTGACAAAACAATGTCTATAGATATAATAAGGAACGCCAGCGTAGCTCAGTTGGAAGAGCAGCGGTTTCGTAAACCGCAGGTCAGCAGTTCGAATCTGCTCGCTGGCTTCTCGCCTTTGGCGAGATCGATAGCAGTGATATTCATAGATTACAGTGATGGCATGTCATTGAGATGTCGAGGATATCGAATTTAGCGAGATGTAGTGCGTGAGCACGGACGGGCTACTTTGTTTTTAAAATCATGAGTTTCTGAAAGGCTTTTTCCTCAGGAAAAAGTGATGACGGTGATTCAATGTAAGATGACAGAGATATTTCGCTCTATTATCCTGCCTGCCCTCGTAGCGATAGCGTACGGGGTGGAATGCGATTTGTCCTGCCTGTCCCGTAGCGTCAGCGTACGGGGTGGAATGTGCAAACTACTCCATGGGGAGCATATTCCACTGGGACGTCCTACACTTTATACAGGTAGTCTCCGTTTCCCCGTGTCATATGTACTATGTAGTGTGTCCAATGCCTGCCTTGCCCTCGTAATGACAACGTACAGGGTAGTTCGATAAAACAGCGGGACAAGAATAACCAAACAAACTAAAAAAACTAAACCCCGTTAGAGATAAATAGCAAGACCTTATGTTCTACACTTTGTACGCAAAGCTGAAGACATTTCTTCGACTGGAGACACGATTCTCTGAAGACACATTTCATTGAAGACATGCCTTCGGCTGGAGTCACGTTTTACTGAAGAACCAAACAAACTAAAAAAACTAGAGAAACTAAATAAACCAGAGTAACCAGAATTATCCTGACCCCTATTTTCCCTGGCGCAGTCGTGAGTTCTATATGTGTATTTTAAACTCGCATGTATCAGCACCATTTGCTATTGTCTGCAATACTTCGACTTTCACTGGCTTGGATAATGCTTCTTCAAAGATTCTTTTAAACCAACCTGCTCCACAATAACAGTAAGTAAGCGGGATCTTCTCTTTTGTTTTGCTCACGGCTCCACAATAACACCGTTTGTAACTTGCCTTAATAACATCTCCCTCTAACCTCAAATTCCTACCTCCGATATGATGTTCGTTAAACTTTGTCAGGAGTTCTTTAATATCCCTGGATTCTTTATACAATTTCTTTGCCTTTTTTATCATGGGTACACTAACACATTGGCTTACACCACTTTGATACACTGAACCACACTCTCGCATTATCTTTTGTGCTACAGTTTTAGAAGTTTTACTGAGCAGATCATCCATTAATCTCTTAATGAATTTGGCTTTTTGAATGGGAGTTTTTAGCTGTGCATATTCAGATAAATCTACATCCAACACAGATGATGGGTTTTTACCTGTAATTTTATTGAAACTCCATTCAAATCTGCTTACATGAAATGGCATATTATCCTCCTGAATTAGTTTTATATAATTACAATATCTTTATATTTTATATATCGATTCGTTCTACCCATTCATAGGGCTCTTCTTTTTCACCATATTGATAGCTCATAATCTCATCATAAAGTCTTTTTGTCAATTCTCCAATTTTCCCATCACTCACAGTATATTTATTGTCCTTATAATATAATTCTCCGACTGGAGAAATAACGGCAGCAGTCCCCGAACCAAATACATCTTTTAATGAACCTTTTTTTATACCATCAATAACTTCATCGATTTCCAGCATCCGTTCTTCAACCTTAATGCCCCAATTTTTAGCGATTTTAATTACCGAGTCTCTTGTAATACCGGGCAAAATCGATCCTGACAAAGATGGGGTAACCAGAGCATTTTCAAAATAGAAAAATATATTCATTGCGCCTACTTCTTCGACATATTTACGAGCTATAGCATCTAACCATAAGACTTGACTATATCCTAACTTTTTTGCTTCTTCTGCTGCATAGAGGCTCGCCGCATAGTTACCGCCAGCCTTTGCTTCTCCTATACCGCCTTTGACTGCTCGTACAAATTTATCAGATACAAAAATTTTTATAGGGTTTATTCCCTCAGGATAATATGAACCAACTGGGCCAACAATAATATAGAAAATGTATTCTGAAGATGCACGAACTCCTAAGACAGGTTCTGAGGCAATCATGACTGGACGAATATATAGTGACGTACCATGACTACGTGGTATCCAATCCTTTTCAATTAGAACCAATTTCTTTATGATTTTAACGATAAAATCTTCATCAACTTTGGGCATACATAATCGCGCGGCAGATTTATTCATCCTTTTGATATTATCCTTTGGCCGAAATAAATATATGCCGTTGTCCTTGCCATGATAAGCCTTCAATCCTTCAAAAATAGTCTGTCCGTAATGAAAAACCAGGGCTGCTGGATCTAATACTAATGGTTGATATGGTATAATCCTGGGGTTTTTCCAGCCTTTTTTCCCGTCATATTCCATGATAAAAATATGATCTGAGAAATATTTTCCAAATCCTAATTGCGTTTCTTCATAATTTCTTTCTTTTTTCTTTTTGTTTTCGATAAAATCTACTTCAATATTCAAAGCCATAATAATAACCTCCATTTTTTATTATTTGATATAACACTATAATATACTATATTTTATTTCTAATCATTGTCAAGTATCATCCCTCGCCCTATTCCACTTGAAAAACTTCTTGTCTATTAAACCATTCGTAGCGGTCACATTTCTGCGACCGGTGCCTATTTAATTCTTTGTATCGCTTCTGCTTTCCAGCGCTGCATTGCCTTTTCAGTCAATTTATATGGCAGTTTGCAAGATTTTACTCCTTTGAGACATTTTTTCAAAAGACACGACTCGGGACATGACGTTATAGAGATGTGTAGCACAAAAGATAATGCGAGAGTGTGGTTCAGTGTATCAAAGTGGTGTAAGCCAATGTGTTAGTGTACCCATGATTTTACTCCTTTGAGACATTTTTCAAAAGACACGACTCGGGACATGACGTTATAGAGATGTGCTGCTGCAATTGCTGCCTTATCTGCGGTACAAAAATACAATTTCTGATATTCGGGCTTTAATAATGCCGCAATTGATTCAGCCTCACCTGCCTGTATGTCGAGTCTATTCTCACACGCTTTCTTTATTACTGTCTGAATCTCCTCAATAGGCATTGATATTTTAATTATTCTTCCACTGGCTATGTCTTTTCTGAAATCTAAGTAATATTTCAGTTGTAAATCATCTTTGAAATATTGCGCTTCTTTTTTCAAGACAGTAGAAACAAAATGTATTCTATAATGTGCTTTTAGAATCCTCCATAACCCTAACTTATGGGCATCAATTATGATAACAGCATCACATAAGAGTAATTTCAATATCAGATTCTTCCTTTAAGACCAAACCAGCGTTCAAGAACATTTCTTCTAATTTACTGACCGGTATGTCAAAATATTCAGCAGCCCGCATTTGCGACATTGAACCTTGATTAACCGCCTCAAAAACCATACACACATATTTTTGTGAGATATGTAGGATGTCCCTGCTTTCTTTTTTCCTAAGATCCTTATCGTATTTTTTTATGTCTTCCGAATCCAAAATCTTCTTAGCCAGACTCTTCTTTAATCTTCTGATATTGACGAGCCGCCAGAGCAAAGCAGATAATGAAACACCAAAATCACACGCCATAGCAATTAAGCTGGCGATGCCGATTTTTTCTTTTTTCCGTCTCACATCGATTTCTTTTTCCAGTGCGCTTTTTGGTAATAAAATTGCTGAGGCAAAAGCGTTTGCACATTTTTCGAATGAACTCGTATCATTTTCTCCACATTTATCCGATATGGATTTTTGATAGATGATATGGAATAATTCATGTGCAATATCAAATCTTTGACGCCAGGGTGCGTCGTTTTGGTTCACGCATATTGCGGCATTGTCATTAGTGATCAGTGATATTGCGGATGCGCCTTCAGGTAAGGGTAAATAGAAAATTGGTAAATTATACTCATTCTCCAGAATAGATGACAAGGATAATGCGGGTCTGTCACCAAGTTTCAATAATCCAGAATAGGTGTCACCGAGGCTATCCGCATTTTTAAGGTTCATATCATTAATAGGTTGTACAGGTAGATTGAGGTTAGAGGTGGATAGATCTAAGATTTTAATGAGATGTATATACCGTTCGAAAAACATGGTAAATTTGGCTTGAGCAGATTTATCCTCAGGTGGATTGGGATCTGACCGCCAGAAGATTCTCATTTTACTTGGTTTCGGCTCATCCAGAAGAAAAAGGTTGATGTCAAATGAATATGCCTTTGCAAGCGAAACCAATTCCTCCGCTTTAACACTCCTCGTTCCCTTCTCGATTTTACTTAGTGTCTGAAAATTCCGAAAACCCACCAATTTTGCCGCTTGTTCCAAAGTCAACTCCCTTGAAAGCCGTAACTTCCTCAATTTTTTGGCAATGCTCCCCATGTTAGCCCCCTTTTCTTTTAGTAATTATAATAATAATTAGCGAAAAGTCAAGTAGTAAATTCTCTAAAATAGGGAAAATAGTATGAGACAGGTTTTGTTCAACCTATGGCTCTGTAGGTATTTCTAACGGGGTGGATTCGTTCATTTCTAATTACAAATCGCCTTGTTTGTTCATCCATTTGTAGCGGTCGCACTTATGCGACCCGACTCCTGTCATTGCGAGGGACGAAGTTCCGAAGCAATCTCAATTAACCTTGATTCCTAAATACATTTTCAAAACCTTTAGGCGCATTGAAATATCAGCAAAATATGCTTTTCCACTTTGAGAACTATATTCTCTATGGAAGATATAAAATGCTCCAACTAAAGAATTCCAGAAAACGGTTAGATACATTCTGTCTGCGAGGCACCTAGAATACTTGGTGAATAATTCTTCGTTTGCTTGCAATTCTTTCTTTATCCCGCAGAATTTTAGGAATTTTTTCCTGAAAGATTTGGAGAATTTTAACTGATAATCACCCAAACCATTATCTTCGATAAATTGTGTGATTTTGTTCTCTTTATTATTTAATAGAGATAAATTTAGCCCCTTTTCAAGATTTTGATTTATTTCATCATACCAATTTTGGATAAGTTCGTATAATCTTTTTAATTTATTGCGCTTTAGCCTTGGTGATATTATTATTGCATATATCATATATAATGTAAATATAACACCAGGAATAGCAAGGATTGTGGCTACTGACATTGTATATCGATGTCTTTTATTATTTCATTTATGAATTTAGCCGTACTATTGTGGTAGTCAATTAAAAAATTTTGAACTTCATCAATTTGCAGTTGATGCGTATGCGTTCCGATATCATATCTGTTGCTTTTGCAGTCATAAAATTGCTCTAAAGTTTCAAACATTCTGCCACCAATACGATTGGAGGGGTCACTTCGTTTGAAGTGGGGAAAAGCACCGTGTTTCAATTGATTAGCTTGATATTTTGTTCTCAAATTCTTGTTCATATTTTCCAATTTTCTAAATACGTTTTTAATGCTCGTAGGAATCCTACAATTTTTTTTAAACCAATCGAGATATTTTATGTATTTCATTTTGGTTATGAAAGAACCTAATGCCAACTCCCAATGTTTTTCGAGGTTTAATTTGTTCATCTCATTTTCAACTTTTTCTCTAGGGAATGTTTTTATCAAATCCTTATATGGAGTATAAAGGTACCTCAATAGCACCCTAAGGTAATCGAAACTTGCATTATAATAAATGATTGAGCTTAGTAAAAAATTACTCGATATTAGCTCTATTGCATTTATGTCATCTACCCTATATACTTCACATATGGTTTTTGAAATATTTCCAGAGGAATCAATAAGACAAGAAGATGCTAATTCCATTATCGAACGGACATTAGCGAGTTGATTACAAACGAGCAGAAAATTACATTGATCTATTTTGGAGCTCTTCCTATTTTCGAATATTGCTAACATTGGCAATATACTAATATTTGAAGGAATGTTAATTTTTTCTAACTGTCCCTTTGGATTATATGCTTTCTGTGCAATGAAGTCAATCATACTTACGCCTGTTTTTAAACGCTTTCTTCAATTATCTTCCTCTCTTCCGCTGTAATCCCATACGATTTATAACCTATACTAATTTTCTTTTTCCTTTTGCTCATTTGCTGGTTTTAGGAATTGGTTATAATCAATTCTTGCTCTCTTGGTTTTACCTTCATTAATAACTTTCTGTATTTGTGGTTTACCCGCAGATTCTAAACAAGCTTTATCTAACCAATCCTCATACTTATTTATATTTTGATTTCTCAGATAAACATTCGCAATTTCGATAATCAAACAAATTTCAATTAATGTAGGCATAGATAATGAGTTTTTAGAAAATTTATTTTCCAAATATTTATTATACTGCTCAACACATTCTTCAATATCCCATTGCCATTTTTGATTCAGTAATAATATCACTATCAACATTTCGATACAGCATTCATTAAACAAATTTTCATACTTAGAGAGAAATTTCTCATAATTGGGACGTTTTTCACTTTGTACAATTAAATTGTTGTAAAGACAATAAACAGCCAACATTGATAATTTATCTTTCTTTTTTGCATTAGGGATTAAAGATTCATATTTTTCTAACAACTTATCTAAATCCGTCAGAGAACCCTTGCTTGATATAGTATCCTCCAGGTTTTGCAGAAAACCTGAAAATCTTTTATTAGCCATTGATGGATCGAAATTCTCATGTTTGTCAATCCAAATTTTCGGTGCCACTGCAAATTCATATCTTCCTGGTAAATCTTTTTTCCAATTGTATTCTTCATGTTCTAGATAGCTTTGTTGACATATAAAATTATTAATTACATGATGGGTCAAACGTACTAAACCATTTATCGTTAAGTAAGGTTCGTTTTTCCAGTGAAACACATCACCATCAGCAATATGGGGTATTTCTAACTGCCTAATTATTTGCTTTAAGTTGTGTACGTATCTGGATCGCAATGAATAAGCGTTTTTTAAAGCTCTTTCCATCTCAGATTTCTTTAGAGAGTTCTCAACTTTCTCAGCTTCCTTAATAAAATAATTCGAATTTATGTGATTACATACAAAAGTTAGAAACCGTTGTTGCAGTTTAAGATTCTGTGAACTTGATAAAATCATTCTGACATTTTTTGCAACATCAATATCAATTTTGCACAATTCAGAATCCAGCTTATCTCTTATATCCGGATCATAATCTGTCCACCCTGGCTTAAAATCATCAAATTCTTGTGCTAAGGATTCCAAACAATAAACCAAAATTGAGTATGATAAATCAAGATTGACGTCAACAGATTGTAATGCATTCACGAAATTGTAGATACACCGCAACACAACTTTGTACCTATTCCGCGGTAATGCGATTACCTTTTGTACGAAATTCACGAAATGTTCAGTTTCCTCTAGTTTGCCATGAATTGGTGTATCGAAAAAATGTCTAACCAATAACGAAGGCGATTTTATACCACCCATAGATTTCCGTATATATCGGCATTTGCAGTCGACATCGACTTTGTTTTCACTAAAGTATGCCTTCAATGCAAATGAAGCAAGCAACTCAAACTGTCTTATTATTTCAGCATCACCAACTCTTACAAGACCAGAGTGATCTTTTTCTATTTGATAGATGTAACTTATCACGTATGAAGTAATAGGTGAAAAATAGTCAACTGGTTCAAGTGTTGCAACACATGTTTTTATTGGTTTAATCCAAGAGTAATTAGAATATGTTATTCCTTTACCATCAAACTTATGTCGGTCTTCCGTTTTGAAAAATTTACCTGATATAATTTGCAGCATACTTTTATATACTCAAAAAATCTTTATCAAGCATTTGACTCAATGATTTCTATTTCTTCTTTGGTCAATCCATACAACTTATACACCAAATCATCAATTTCCTTGTCTGTTTTTTTGATCTGCCGCTTAATTTGTTCTTTTCTGCTGCCTCTGGCAGTCTGGATTTTTTTATTCAAATCCAACATCACATCAACCAGTGCCACAATGTCATCGTGTAATTGGACATCAGCTTTCATTAACAGACTTCTTGCATCTGCCAAACTTAGGCTTGGGAAATCATCTTTCTGCATTCCAGCAATTGAGTTATAAATGTAAAATGAAAATAGCTTTGAGTTTATTACTGCGAGTATATATTTTAAATTCATTTCACCTTTATTGGCATATATGCAATATAAGTTCTTCTTAAATGCAAAAGGTTTATTGACCAACGTGGCATTTATGCGAAATTGTCTGCTTATTAGCTGCCGTATTAAAATTCGTTCACCACGAAACATATCGCCAGTTTTAAATTCATTTAAATCGGCGCAATTGACTTTTCTCTTAAATTTTTCCTGAAAAATATAGCGGTAAATTTGACCATCAAACCAGTAGAATATTTCTTTATTATTAACTTCGCGGTTTACAGTCTTCTTGGGTGGTAATGTTCCTCTATCGATTTGACATATTTCTCCCAACCTACCCAAATCGTTCTGCAATATTCTCTCACGAATCAACACAGCATTATAACTAATTATGAAATTGTGGTTGGCTTCTTTTAGCCAGTGTGTTTTGTCCATCGGTTTAACAAAGGTTTCAATATCTTGGATTGTTTTTATTTTGGTTTTTGGATGTATATTGGCTACTTCGACGTCGCTCTTAAATGGGTCTTTTGCAATAATACTAATACACGTATCTATGTAAGCATCAGGAAAAACATCATAAGGGAGTTTTATTATCTGCCTGATATTCTGCGAAATAAGAATTTCGCGTAATTTAATGAAATTGTCGCCAGTCAGAAATGTGGTAGGGGTAATCATGCTAACAATACCATGTTTCTTGATTAATTCACTTGCGATTATAATAAATGCTGTGTAGGAATTGTTATTTTTCCGAAAAGCGATATGCTTTTCTTGTAGATATTTTTTTTCAGCAAAAGGGAAATCTGAACCATACGGTGGATTACCAATCACTACATCAAATCCACCTTCTTCAACCATTATTTTTCTGAATGCATCTTTCCAGTTGAATGCTTTAACTTTGTACCAGTCATCGCCAAAGTATTTTTTGAGTTCTAAGGTGTCGCCTGAAATCGAGCATGGGCAAAATAGAGCGACCCGGAATTATGCCAAATTCGCCTTCGAGCATTTTGAGCATAAGTGAAAGTTTGGTGACCTCTACTGCCTGTTCGTCTATGTCCACGCCAAAGATATGTTCTTGCAGAATTTTGCTTTTTTCTTCAATGGTAAGTACTGATTCTGCTATCTCATGTTCTAAATCCAGTTTTTCTTGTTCTTTTTTAAGTTTGGATTTCTTTTTCTTCTGAGAACGATAATAATTGAGCATTTCCTCGTATGCACGAATAAGAAAACTTCCTGAACCACATGCAGGGTCTAATATGCGTAATTTTTTAGTCTTGGATGAGATTCCTCCCCCGAAACGAGTTCGGGGTCGGAATGACAGGAAGCGACTGGCTGGTAACTCCTGTAATAGTTTACCAACAGTATTCTTAACAATATAATCAACAATATATTCTGGTGTATAGTATACACCGCCTGCTTTTCTTACATCGGGTTTTAATTCATATTTTACCTGATGGTCAGTTAACCTAATAGTATAACCAAGATATTGTTCATACATATTACCCAGAACTTCCAAAGGAATAACGTCAAATTGATAAGGATTATATGTGTCTAAAATAATATCTTTCATTACTTTAAAATCGATTGCTAAATTTGCTTCCCAATCCTGTGGTCTGAAAAGATCGCTATCAAAAATAATGTTATAGTGTTTGAATTCTTCCTTGAGGAAAACCATTGTATTTGTACCTACGGTTTCAGTCCTTTCCTCAAATAATTCTTTTAAAGAACGTCTGTGAATAAGTTTTCGGTCTTCGCACGAACGCATGAACATAATGCGGTCTATTATTCTCTGGGTAATTTCTTTAAGATAGTCTGCATCCTTTTCTCTATTTTCATCATGAAACTGCTGCGGATTATTTTTAAAAATATCTTCTGCTAATTTTTCTCGCCATTTTTTAAGGTCATCAAGGAT